>Ga0129315_1000164_pt1 | contig 71949 bp, 66 predicted proteins | sample Cm827metagenome_FD_94432 | JGI IMG/M metagenome (GOLD analysis project Ga0129315, IMG submission 94432) | Eastern black-and-white colobus group fecal microbial communities from Wisconsin, USA - Cm827 metagenome | ecosystem: Host-associated > Mammals > Digestive system > Large intestine > Fecal... | reverse complement strand
TCTCCCTATAATTTAAAGGTAATAATTCCTCCTACCGTCGGAATTATATAAATTGATATTTATACTTTAATAGTCATTTTACTATTTTTTTCTTGCTAGCTGTTCCGTCGCATGCGCTCCAAGTCACACTAGCATTATATATTTTTCTTTCTAAAAGTTAATATATAAGGTAAAAAAGTAACAATCATATGATTGTTACCTTAATATCATTATATTACCAAGTACGAGATTTCATTTCTTTGAATTGTCCTACAGTAGACACATGAGAATTCAATCCACCATCTACTGTAACAACTTGTCCTGTAAAGTATTCACTTTCATCAGATGCTAAGTACAAGCACATATTGGCAATATCTTCAGGGCTACCATAACGGTTAATCATAATGTTGTTTAAGAAGATATCTTTTAAAACTTTTGGTACATAATCAGCATTTTCTGGTGTTACTATTAAACCTGGACGAACACAGTTACAACGAATATTTTCTTTACCATATTGTAATGCAGTTGATTTAGTTAACATATCTACACCAGCTTTAGCAGAAGCATAAGCAGTTGATCCAAGGTCTCCACCACATGAAGCCATTGAACCAATATTAATGATAGAACCTCCTTTATTTTCCTGCATATATGGTAAAACACATTTTGTTGCATAGAAAGTTCCTCGAATATCACTTTGGAAAATATTATCCCACATTTCCAATGTTAATTCATCCACACGTCCATCCTTTAAACAAACATTAGCAGCATTATTAACTAAAACATCAATCTTTCCATATTTTTCGAAAGTATATTTAAATAAAGCATCAATACTTTCAGTTTTTGTAATATCCATAAAATAATAAGATGCTTCTCCACCATCTTGAACAATACTATCAACTACAGCTTGACCTTTAGCTTCACGACGTCCACAGATAACAACTTTAGCTCCTTCTTTTGCAAATAATTTAGCAATTCCAACTCCAATTCCACTAGTAGAACCTGTTACAATTGCCACTTTTCCTTTTAATCTTTCCATTATATATTCCTCCTTGTATAATCTAGTTGTAACATTTGATAGCAAACCATTTATAATTCTAACGAACATTACACCTCTAATTAATCTTAATTTTCTTATTTATTATTCTGCCTAGGCCCCCTTAGGGAATATGCATTTCATACTTAAAATAGTTTTTTATTTAAATTCCAAAAGGTATCTAAGAAAATTTAATATAGTTAAGTTTTCTCAGAAAAAAGTTCTTAATATTTTTATTTTGAAAAATCTCATTAGAGAATACTATAAACTTACAGATACATGCTCTACTTTTAAAAAGAAAATAATATTATCCTCCTTCCTCTAGGCAGTTTGTTTGTTAAAATATCTACTTATTTAGCGTTAATAAAGGCTTTTTAATTAGAAATAAATAACTTATTAAATAAAATCAACACCTCAATCTAATCATCTGAGTTTTCTTAATCTATTAAAAAAATATTGAATTAATAGATTCAATTCTAGGTATAGGTGGTATAACGGCTATTGCTTTAATAGTTGAAATAGGTGCTATTAATGGCTCTGTTACTCAGTCTGGTAACATGCTCTTTTTAAAAATTAATATTTTTTAGAAATTTATTTAACTATTATTAGCTAGTCTTAATGGATATTTATTCCTGTAAGAATATGTTAATACAAATTGGTAAAATTATCAATAGATATAACCATTACTTTTATAAAATTTGTGAATTTTTTCTCAACTCTTATATTTGTATAATACTATTTTTTCCAAAGGCTTGATAAAGCATTTTTTTGTGGATTTTCTTTGAATTTTATATTTATAAATCATTGTAGACTGGAATCAAGGACATGTATCTTATATAATAAAAATACTAGTTACTTAGGAGGATTTACTTATTAATGAAAATGTGAAAGAATATATATATAAATATTCTAATGATATTAAAGAACTATATATTAAATTAAGAGCAATAATTTATGATAGTGTTACTCTATAAATTGAAGAAAAACTATAGGCAAAATTGCCGAGATATTATGTTGGGAATAATTTTGTATGTTTAATTCCTTTTAAAGATCATATTAAGGTAAATAATAAAAATCCAGCAATTAATTTATTACCGGATTTTTGTTATTAATTATTTGAATTTATATAGTTTCCTATTATTTTAAAGTATCCACTATTTTTTTCTATAAGCTCTAGAGCATTTTTAACTAAGCTATCATTTAAGTTTCCTTCAAAATCTACATAAAGTAAGTACTTCCATGACTCATGTTTATTAGGTCTTGATTCTATCTTAATCATATTAATGTTATTTTCTGCAAAGTGTCTTAATAACTTGTATAATGTACCTGCCTTATCTTCTAGAGAAAATACCACACTAATTTTATTGCTAGTATCATCATATTTTAAATCTTTGCCTATAATTATAAACTTAGTATGATTATCTTTTTTATCATTGATATTATCTTTTAATATGCTTAAGCCATAAATTTTAGCTGCTCTTTTACTTCCAATAGCTGCTTTTTTCTTATCCTTTAAATCTGAAACTAACTTAGCACTTATTGCTGTATTATGATAGGGAATTAATTTAATATTATGGTATCTACTTAAAAATCCCTTACTTTGTTCAAAGCCTTGGGGATGAGAATATATTTCTTCAATATCATCTAAGTTAGCACCTTCTATTCCCATAAGATTTTGATCTATTTTTATACACTCTTCACCAACTATATAAAAATTATATTTGACTAAAAGATCATATACTTCAGTAATTGCTCCAGTATATGAATTTTCAATAGGAAGTATTGCATATTGTATTTGATTTTTTTCTAATGCATTAAAAACATCCTTAAAGCACTCATAACTTTTAATGCTATCATAAGAATTAAAATATTTTCTTAATGCTTCTTCACTAAAGGAGCCTTCAACACCTTGATAGCCTATTTTAACATTATCTTCAATTATATTTACTTTTAAGTTATCCTTATTCTTTTCCATTAAATCTGCTTGCAAGGACCTACTAAGTTCCATAATTTTTTCAAAATAGATTCTAGTGATTTCACTATATTCTTTATTACTTAGAAGATTAATATTCTTTTCTATTACTTCCTCTTCCCTTTTAGCATTGAATATTGGAAGATTTCTTTCCTTTTTATATTCTCCTACCTTAATGGCAACATTCATTCTTTTTTCAAATAAAGCTATTAACTCTTTATCTATAGAATCAATTTCTCTTCTATAGTCTTCTAAGTTCCCCATTAGTATCTCCCCTTTATTAAATCTAGTATACCTATTGCAGTAACTGCTTCTATTACAGGTACTGCCCTTTGTACTATACAAGGGTCATGTCTTCCTTCTATTCTAAATTTAACATCCTTTTTATTATTTATATCAACAGTATTTTGCTCTTTTAATATAGATGCAGTTGGTTTTACTGCTACTTTAAATAATATAGGCATTCCATTGCTTATTCCACCTAAGATACCACCATTATTATTAGTTCTAGTTTTCACTAAATCTCCATCATAATAATACTCGTCATTTGCTTCTGAACCAAAGAGTTTAGTCATATCAAAGCCTCTTCCAAACTCTATTCCTTTTATTGCTGGTACAGAAAACATAAGATGAGCTAATGTTGATTCTATTGAATCAAAAAATGGATTACCTACCCCAGCTTTTATTCCAACTACAGCACATTCTATAGTTCCACCTACTGAATCTCCATCATACTTTGCTTGCATAATCCTATGTTTAATCTTTTCTTCTAAGGAATCATTTATTAATGGTAATTCCTTATTTCTTAAATTTAATAATTCCATAGGAGAAATATTTGTAGGGTTAAATCTATCATCTTCTATTTCCTTTATAGATGCTATATGAGCACCTATAAATATCCCTTTATCCTCTAATATTTGCTTACATATAGCCCCTGCAAATACTAAAGGTGCAGTTAGTCTTCCTGAAAAATGACCACCACCTCTATAGTCATTAAAGCCTGAATATCTTTCAAAACCACTATAATCTGCATGACCAGGTCTTAGAAAATCCTTAGTTTTTGAATAATCCTTTGATCTAGTATCTCCATTTCTTATAATGGCACAAAGTGGTGTCCCAGTAGTTTTTCCTTCAAAATATCCACTTAATATTTCTGGTAAATCGGCTTCCTTTCTTGATGTAGATAATTGGTTTTTCCCTGGTGCTCTTCTTCCCATTTCAAATAGCACCTTATCCATATCAATTTCAAAGCCTGATGGAAGCCCATCTATATTAATACCAATTGCAGCTCCATGAGACTCACCAAAAATAGATATTTTTATATTATTTCCAAAGACTCCACTCATTTATAGCCCCTCCTAACATTTTGTAATCCTCAAAAAATCTTGGGTAAGATTTTGCTACACAATCGTAGTCTGTCATAATTATAGGCTTTTTACACCTAGTTGCTGCTATTGCTAAAGTCATGGCTATTCTATGATCCTTCCAGCTCCATACTTCTACTCCGCCTTCTAGTTCTTCAACACCATATATTACTAGCCCCTCTTCTTTTTCTTCGATTCTAGCACCAAGCTTATTAAGCTCAGTTGCTACGGCCTTTAATCTGTCACATTCTTTAATTCTTAGCCTTCCAGCATTAATAATTTCTGTTTTCCCTTTTGATAATGCCGCTACTAAAGAAATTACAGGTATTATATCAGGACATTGTGACCCATCTATTATTGTAGAAACTAAATCTCCATCTACATGACAACTTAAATTATCACTAAAATTAAATTTAGCTCCCATTTTTTCTAAAATTTCTATTACCTCTTTATCTCCTTGAAGTGAGTCCTTTCTTAAATCTTGAACTTCAACTTCAGAGCCTAAGGCATCTGCACATAAATAAAATGCTCCTTGAGAATAATCTCCTTCAACTTTATAATTTCTAGAAACATAGCCCTGATTTCCTTTAATTACAAATTCTCTGTAATTATTATTCTCAATAGAAATACCAAAGTCTCTCATACAATCTAATGTTAAATCTATATAGCCCTTAGACTCTAACTCTGTAGAAAGTATTATCTTTGAATCTTCCTTTAATAAAGGTAAAGTAAATAAAAGCCCTGTTATAAATTGAGAACTAATATTTCCTGGTAAAGTAAATTCGCCACTAGCTAATTTTCCCTTAACCATTAAACTTAATCTACCATCAACTGTATTATAACTAATTCCTTGTTCCTTAAATATATCATAATAAGTATCTAATGGTCTTTTACCCAAATTGCCTCTTCCAACAAATTTAGTAATGCCATCAAATAAAAGAGATACAGGAACTAAAAATCTAAGTGTAGAACCTGATTCATTACAATCTATAGTTCTAACTGAATTTCTCTTAACATCTTTATTAAAGGCCCCTGTAATAGTTAATTTATCCCCATCTTTTTCAATAACTGCCCCTAAAGATATCATTCCATCTATAGTTGCATTAATATCATCAGAGTAATCTATATTTTCTATTATAGAAACTCTACTGGCTAAAGCAGCACAAATTATAGCCCTATGAGCCATGCTTTTAGAAGGTGGAACCTTAACTAATCCCTTTAACTTACTATTATTAAGCTTTATTTCTTGCATAAAAAACCCCCTTAGGTAATGCATAATTGATAATGCATAATGCTTAATTAATGATGTAATTTGTTCCAAATTACTAATTTTTTATATTATAATGAAAGAATTAAGGAATGAAGAAATACTTCTTCACTCTTACTTCTTACTTATAAACTATCTCTTTGTACTATTTTGCTTTCTCCAACTTTGTTTAGAAATATTAAATTTAGTTTGTTATTTATATTCTTTTTATCTAATGAAATTGTTTCTTTTATTTCATTAAGAGCAATATCTAGTTTATAAGGAAGGTTATACTTAATTAATATATTCTTAATTATATCTGCTGTTCCTTTTTCTGTTTCAAAAGATGCTTCACTTATTTTTGTAATTTCATACATTCCTATAGCTACAGCTTCTCCATGAGTATATTTATTATATTTATAATATTTCTCAATGGCATGCCCTATTGTATGACCAAAGTTTAAAAGCATTCTTTCACCAGTATCTTTTTCATCTTTTTCCACAACTTCTTTTTTTATTTTGCAACAGTTGTGAATAATATACTCAATATTGTTCATAACTTCTTCTTTATCTTTATATTTCATTAACTTATCAAAGAATTCTTTATCTTTTATGCATCCATATTTTATTACTTCTGCCATACCATCATTAAATACTCTGTCACTTAGAGATTTTAAAACCTCTGGATCTATTATGACTTTTTTAGGATGATAAAAACTACCTACAAGATTTTTACCTCTATCTAAATCTATACCTACTTTTCCACCTACACTACTATCTACTTGTGCCAATAATGTTGTAGGAACCTGTATAAATGGAATCCCTCTAAGATATGTAGATGCCACAAAGCCACCTAAATCTCCAATTACTCCACCACCTAAAGTTATAATTAAATCACTTCTTGTAAGCTTAAAATTTAAAAGCTCATCATAAATCTTTGGTAAAGTAAAAAAACTCTTAGTTTCCTCTCCAGCTTCAAGAACTAGCTTATTAGTATCATATCCAAAATCAGATAATTCCTTAAAAACCCTGTCTCCATAAAACTTATCAACATTTTTATCCGTTAATATAAATATCTTTTTACCCTTAAATACTTCAGATATTTCCTTACTTAAATAATTAAGCAAACCTTTTTGTATAATTATATCATAACTACTGTGAGATAAATCTACAGTTAACTTCATGTAAACACAGCCTCCTTTTAATGCATAATTAATAATGCATAATGCATAATTGTGGAAATAATTCAGACAAGCTGAATTATGAAATATTATAAATTCCTAAGGAATTTATTCCTTAATTATTTCATTCTTTCATTTCGATTTTGCGGATGCAAAAGAGAAACTTCATTCTTTCATTTCCCAAAACTCTATAAGAGTTTTCACCTTAATTATGCATTGTGCATTACGCATTATGCATTATTAAAGTTCTTTTCCTACTGCTGCTGCAATTGCTTTTAGTTCTTGAACTAGTGATTCATAATGGTCTGGTCTAATAGATTGTGGTCCATCGCAAAGTGCTTTTTCTGGATTGTTATGGACTTCTATTATTAATCCATCAGCTCCTACTGCTATTGCTGCTTTTGCTAGTGGAGATATCATAAATCTCTTTCCTGTAGCATGGCTAGGATCTACTATTATAGGTAAATGGCTTAATTTTTTAACAGCAGGTATTGCACTTAAATCAAGGGTATTTCTTGTGTATGTTTCAAAGGTTCTTATTCCTCTCTCACAAAGAATTACATTTTCATTTCCACCTGCCATTATATATTCTGCTGACATAAGCCATTCTTCTATTGTAGCTGATAATCCTCTTTTTAATAGTATAGGCTTTCTTGTTCTTCCTAGTTCATTTAACAAGTCAAAGTTTTGCATATTTCTTGCACCAACTTGAATAACATCAACATCTCTTTCAAATATTTCAACATCATATGGTGACATTATTTCTGTCACTATAGGTAATCCTGTTTTTTCTCTAGCTATTTTTAAAAGCTCAAGTCCATCATGCTTTAAGCCTTGGAAACTATATGGTGAAGTTCTTGGCTTAAATGCACCACCTCTTAAGAAATTTGCCCCTAATTTCTTAACTGATTCTGCTATATAAGTTAATTGCTCTTCACTTTCCACTGAACATGGTCCAGCTATCATAGCTATTTTATTTCCACCAATTTCACTATCCCCAACTTTTATTATACTATCATCTGGATGGAATAATCTATTTGCTTTTTTAAAAGGTTCTTGAACATGCATAACCTTTTCTACTATATCATTAGCTTCTATTTTTAATGGATCTATTTTACTTGTATCTCCTACAAGTCCTAATATAATTAGTTCAGATCCAATTACAGGATTAACCTTTACCCCCTCTTTCTCTAATTCCTCTGTTAGCTTTTTAATTTCTAATTCATTTGTTTTTGGTTTTAAAATTATTACCATGAATAATGCCCCCTTTTATTATTAAATATTTTTTATTTTATTTGTATAAAAAAGAGAACTCCTAGGAGTTCTCTTGTAATAACCATATATTCATAAAACAAAATATATAAATTTATGTTAAAAACTCACTTTGAAAAGAATTATTTTTTTGTAAACAAAATAGCCAGCGCTAAAGAAAAAGCCCCAGAACATAAAGTAAAAAAAGTTATTAAAATTTACTATTTTGTTTATAATTCCTTTCATAAAGTCCTCCATAAATCTAAATTTCTTTACCTAATTATACCAAAGCAAAATAGATTGTCAATATAATTGTGAATATTTTCATTTTTTAATAACATATATTAGAAAAAATTAATAATTCGTGAATATGCTAATAATATTATAGTATTGGAGCTATAAGTCTAATTAATGCCTCTTTAATCCTTATAGATCTGCCTCTAGCATTATATTCTTCAAAAATAACTTGCTTACTGTCCTTGATGTCATCTGCAAATATTTTTTCCTGTTCTTTACTATAATCACTATCAAAAATTATTGCATTTATTTCAAAATTAAGTTGGAAGCTCCTAATATCTAAATTTGCAGTTCCAATACTAGCAACCTTTCCGTCTGCTACAATAGTTTTAGAATGAATAAATCCCTTTTGATACTTATAAATCCTAACACCACATTCCATAAGTTCTCCCATATTAGCACTTAATATCCACTCCATAAAGAAATGATCTGGACTGCCTGGAACCATAATTCTTACATCTACTCCTGATAAAGCTGCTATTTTTAATGCTTCTTTAATTGGCTCGTCAGGAACTAGATATGGTGTTTGTATGTAAATTCTTTCCTTTGCATTATTAATTATTTTCATATATGCATTCTTTATAAATTCCTCTTTATGGTCAGGCCCAGAAGAAATTATTTGAATTCCTATATTTCCATACTCTTCTTGATCTATGAAATAGTCATCATAATTTTTCAGCTCACCTTCTGATGCATAATCCCAATCTAAAATAAACCTTTTATTTAATTCGTTAACTGCCTCTCCTTGAATTCTAATATGAGTGTCTCTCCAATACTCAAATTGCTTTCCTTTATTTATGTACTCATCCCCAACATTAAATCCACCAACATATCCAACTTTCCCATCTATAACAACTATTTTTCTATGATTTCTAAAATTCACACGTGTATTAATATAAGGTAGAAATCCTGGGAAAAACAAATAAAATTTGATACCAAGGCTTCTTATATATTTTACTTTATTACCTCTTAAACTTTTGGATCCCATTCCATCAGCTAAAAGCCTAACTTCAACACCTTCTTCAACCTTCTTCTTAAGTTCTTTAATTATAGTTTTTCCTAAACTATCCATTCTAAATATGTAATATTCTATATGTATAAACTTCTTTGCAGATCTAATATCCTCTATTAAAGCCTTGAATTTTTCTTCACCATCTATAAAAGTATCAACCTTATTTCCACAGGTATATAATACCCCACAATTATTATAATTCATTCTAATAAGGTCCATAAACTCTTCAGATATACTGCTATTTTCTTTTTCTTTTTTAAATTTTTCTAATAATTCCTTTACCTTTTTTTCATCTGTTACTTTCTTTTCCCTAAATATCTTTTGTCTACTTAAATTTTGACCAAAGAATAAATATATTATAAAGCCAATACCAGGAAGAACTAAAAGGATTATTAACCATGCCCATGTAGTAGTTGGCTCTTTTCTTTCAATAAATATTAGTGAAAGTGCAAATAAAATGTTAATCAAATAGGATACAAATAATATAATAGATACATTCATTAACATCACCTCAATTCTTTGTTTTAATAATCATATTAGTTAATTATAATCTATTTTTCCCTATATTTAAACTTAGTAGCGTATTTATATAATAATTTCCCTCAATTTATATATAAAAAAAACTACATATGAGTTTAATATACTCACTGTAGTTTCTTTTAATAGTTATATATTTAATAGAACTTTTATTTTATTCGAAATATCTGTTTAATAATCCCTTGAATGCTTGTCCATGTCTAGCTTCATCTTTACACATTTCATGAACTGTATCATGGATAGCATCTAAGTTTAATTCCTTAGCTAATTTAGCTAAATCCATTTTTCCTTGGCAAGCACCATGTTCTGCATCAACTCTTGCTTGTAGATTAGCCTTTGTATCAGCTACTACTACTTCTCCTATAAGTTCAGCGAATTTTGCAGCATGTTCTGCTTCTTCAAAAGCTATTCTCTTATATGCTTCTGCAACTTCTGGGAATCCTTCTCTATCAGCTTGTCTTGACATTGCTAAGTACATTCCTACTTCTGTACATTCTCCCATGAAGTTAGCTTGTAATCCTTCCATAATTCTTGGATCTACATCCTTTGCAACTCCAACTCTGTGTTCATCAGCCCATTTTAAATCTCCAGTTTGTTCTATGAACTTATCTGCTCCTGCTTTACATATTGGGCATTCTGCTGGTGCAGCTTCACCTTCATATACATATCCACATATTGTACAAACAAATTTTTTCATAATTAAACTCCTCCTATATTATAATTTCCACATTTAATTTATTTCTGCTTTTATCTCTCGACATAGATTATTATATAATAATTATTATTAGTTGTAAATAGTAAAATTAAATATTTTTTTATAAATTTTAATTTCTTTTACTTATTAGAAATAAAAAAAGGAAATTCATTAGTTTTTTGAATTTCCTTTTATTATATTTAATTATTCTCTATTTAATTACTTAATATTTAAGGCAGTTTCCATATCTGAAATAATAGTATCTATTGCCATTATTCCACTTCCACCAACATACCAAGCTTGTGGATTTACATATATAATATGTCCATTTTCATATGCTTTAGTTGTCTTTATTAATTCATTTTCTACAGTTTCTTTAACTGATGCTTGTGCTCCAGTTATAGCTCCTCTATCTAAAACCAATAAATAATCTGGGTTCTTTTCTTTTAAGTATTCAAATGAAATATTTTGTCCATGAGTTGATGCTTCTATTTGTGTATCAGCTGGAGTAAATCCAAACTTGCTATAAACCATATCATATCTTGAACCTTCACCATAAACTGATAAAGAACCTTCATTAAACATTGTCATTAATGCTGTTGCATTGTTTTCTTTAACCTTTGCATTTACTGCTTCTAATCTCTTGTTTATGCTTTCTAATTCTTTAGTTACGCCTTCTTCATTATTAAATACTTTTCCTAATGCCTTAGCATTATTTTCAACTGAAGTAAATATATCGCTATTAGCTGTACCTAAGTATAATACTGGAGCGATTTTCTTTAAATCTTCATAAAATGATTCTTGTCTTCCTTCTATTATAATTAAATCTGGTTCAACTTCATTTATTTTTTCTAAATCAAATTCTTTTAAAGATCCTAAATCAACATATTTATCATCTTTATACTTTTCTAAATATGATGGTAAAGAAGATTTTGGTAGCGCTACTGGCTCAACACCTAATTTTGTCATTATATCTAATGAACCTAAGTCTAATACTACAACATTTTTAGGATTAACTGGTACTTCAACTTCACCCTTTTGATCTGTAACAACTACTGTTTTATTTTCTTCCTTTGATGCTTCTTCTGTATTTGTTGTACCACATCCTACTACTCCAACTAGTAATAGCATAACCATACTCAATATACCTAAAAATCTTTTTTTCATTTATAATTCCTCCATTTTATATAAATATTATTTTTTAATTCTTATACTATTTAAAAATAAATACATATTTTTTGGTTGTTAACTTCTCTAATATTGAAATTCATATCATAAAGACAACTTAAATTATTTTCTGTTATCATATCTTCAGTTGTTGTATGTTTTACTAATTTTCCATCCTTTAATGCTACTATATTATCTGAATAGCAGGATGCAAAATTAATATCGTGAATTACTATAATTATTGTTTTCCCAAAATCATTAACCATTTGCCTTAGCATCCTCATCATTTCTGCTGAATGCTTCATATCTAAATTATTTAATGGCTCATCTAAAAGTATATAATCTGTATCTTGGGCTAATATCATTGCTATATATGCTCTTTGTTTTTGTCCACCAGATAATTCATCAAGATATTTATCTTGAATATCCGTAAGCTGCATATAATTTAAAGCATCCTCTACAAATTTCTCATCTTCTTTTTTTAATTTACCTTCACAATAAGGAAATCTTCCAAAGGAAACTAATTCCCTTATGGTTAATCTTATATTTAAAGTATTACTTTGCTTTAATATTGAAAGCTTTTTAGATAGCTCTTTTGAATTCCATTCTTTTATTTCTTTACCATCTACAAAAACTTCTCCTGAATCAGCATCTAAAAGCCTTGATATTATAGATAATACTGTACTTTTACCTGCTCCATTTGGGCCTATAAAAGAAGTAATTTTTCCTTCTTCTATATTAAAAGATACATCATCTACAACTTTTTTACTTCCATAGCTTTTATTAATATTTTTTACTTCTATCATAGCTTACTCTCCTTTAATAATAGATTTATAAAGTAAATTCCACCAATAAAGTTAATTATTATACTTATAGTTGTTGTAAAATTAAATACTCTTTCTACTAAGAATTGTCCTCCAACTAAAGCAATAATACTTATAAGAGTTCCAACTATAAGAAGTTCTGAATGTTTATAGGTTTTTGTTATTTCATAGGTTAAGTTAACAACTATTATTCCTAAGAAGGTTATTGGACCTACTAAAGCTGTTGACAAAGAAACTAGTATTGCAACAAAAACAAGTATTTTTTTACTAAATTTATCGTAATTTACCCCTAGGTTGATAGCTTGTTCTCTTCCTAATGACATAACATCTAATTTATGAAAATCCTTATATAATATAATTGCCATTATAATTAATATAATTACTGAAACTAATAATATCTTTGTATTAACTAAACTAAAGGAAGCAAATAACTTTGCTTGAAGAGCATCAAATTCATTTGGATCTATAATTGCTTGCATAAAAGATGATAAACTTCTAAATAAAGTACCAACTACTGTTCCTACTAATAATAAAAAGAATATATTGTTTTTGCTCTTTTTTAAAACAACTTTAAAAAGTATCATTGCTAAAATAACCATTAAGGTTCCTGATAATAAAAAGTTTATGGTTTTGTTTACCATAATTATTGAAGTTGATCCAAATAGAAATACTACTATGGTTTGTACTAAACCATATAAAGAATCTAAACCTATAATACTTGGTGTAATAATTCTATTGTTAGTTATAGTTTGGAATAATATTGATGCTACAGATATTGTGGCACCTGCTATTAATATTCCAAGAACCTTAGGAATTCTAATAGATAAATTAAATCTATAATTTTTAGCTGTTAATCCCCATACAACAAATAAAACTAAAAATGTTATTGCAACTATAGATAATATAATTATTTTTTTCTTATTATTTTGCATTATTTATTCCTCCTAAATATTAAATAAAGGAATATTACAGCTCCAATAACTCCAATAGTTAAATCTATAGGTATTTCATAAGGGGCAATTATTAGACGACTTATAATATCGCATCCCAATACAAAACTTGCTCCAAGAAGTGCAACTATTGGCATATTGTTCTTTAAGTTGTCCCCTTTCCATATAGAAACTATATTAGGTATTATTAGTCCTACAAAAGGAATGCTACCTACAGTAATTACAACTAATGATGAAATTATAGCTACTATTACAACTCCTAGATTAGTTACTCTCTTATAATTTAGTCCAAGGCTTACTGACATTTCTTCTCCCATACCAGCTAAGGTAAATTTATGTACATATGAAAATGCTATAATTAATAGCGGAATGCTTAAATATAGTATTTCATAATTTCCCTTTAATACCGTTGAAAAATTTCCTTGCAAAAATGCACCCATACTTTGATTTAAATTGTACTTATATGCAAAAAAATCTGTTATTGATCCTATTACATTTCCTAACATAATACCAACTAATGGTATAAAAATAACATTTTTTATTTTTATCTTCTTCAAAATAGTCATGAAAATAAATGTTCCTGCTAATGAAAATACAAAAGACAGCATCATTTTTTGAAATATATTAGCTGATGAAAATATAATTAAAGAAAATAAAACTCCTAATTTTGCTGAGTCTACAGTTGCCGCTGTACTAGGTGAAATAAATTTGTTATTACTTATTTGTTGCATAATAACACCACTTATACTCATTCCCATACCTGCAACTAATATACTTAGCAACCGAGGAAACCTACTTATCATAAGAACTTCTATATCTGAAGAACTTAAATTCAATATGTTTATATTAGACACTCCAATAAAGATGGATATTACTGATAAGATAATAGTAATAGCCAATAAAGATTTTTTAGTCATATACTCACTCCCGTTATTTGATAATCTATATCAACTGAATCTAATTATAGTTGATAAAGATTATCATTGTCAATATTTTTATATATAATTTCTTTATAAATATGTATTTATTAATTTATTCTTGTTAAAACCTCTTAAAATAGTTTTTAACTCTTAGTTCTTACTTCATCTTTTTACCAATAAATTCATTTATACAGTTAAGTATCTTATGTGGTAAAGAAAACGAAATTCCTATATTAATTTCTAGTTTAAACTTTAATGGTAGAATAAATTGGTAAAATACTCACGCTTATGATAAAATGTTTATATAAAATACATAAAAATATAAAAGGGGTGTTTGTATGAATAAAACTAAATTAAAAAGAACTAGTAACTTAGCTGTAGTTTTAAGAAATAAGGGTGTTATGCTCCACTTATTTGAAGATAGTGACTATTTAATGGAAGAAAATTCTAACTTACCTCTAACTAATTATAATTCAGATTTAACTCATCTAGAAGATAGTGACTATGATATTGTAAAAATTTATAAAATAAATACAGATAAGTTATCCGTATTAAATGATTTGTACTTCTCTAGAATTGATGAAGAGGATGGCTCTTTGATATGGGAAAGAGAAGATAATTAAAAGTTAATTTTAAAGCTAAGATTATTTTATAATCTTAGCTTTTTTATATTTTTAATTTAGTTATATTAATTTAATCTCTATATTTTTTAACTTCTCTCTTTACTAAAACTAGAAGGTTATTTAATTCATTTATTTCTCCGTCTTCAACTAACTTATTTAATGAACTTTCAAATCTATTTGCTTCTTGAGTTTTTCCAAAGGATTTTAAAGTTAAAATATTATTCATTATATTAGTAATGATATCTGATTTAATTTCAAATAATCTTTGAGCATCCTTTATTTCATCTTTAATATCTAACATAAGTTCATCCAATTCAAAGGCTGCATCTGCTGCTCTTTTCAATTTATCTCTTACTACATCTGGCAACTGCTTTTTATATTTATAATTTAAGGAGTGTTCAATTGTAGCCCAGAAATTCATTGCTAAAGTTCTTATTTGAAACTCAGCTAGTATTTCCTTTTGTCCATCTGCCATATTAACTGGGTATTTTATTACCATGTGGTAACTTCTATAACCACTTTCTTTTACGCCTCTAACATAGTCCTTTTCATAAAGGATTTGCATATCCTTTCTTCTTCTTATTATTTCAACTACGTTATCTATATCATCTACAAATTGACACATTATTCTTATTCCAGCTATATCTTCAATTTCATATTGAAGTCTATCTACTGGAATTTCAAATTTATTAGCTTTCTCCAACAAACTTGAAAGTTCTTTCACTCTTCCAGTTACAAACTCAATTGGTGAGTACTCACTTCTTTTTCTATATTCTTTTCTTATACTCTTGAGCTTAACTTTTAATTCTTCAACTGCCTGCTCATAAGGCATGAAAAAACTCTTCCAATCATTTATCGCCATATTTTATCACCCTTTTCAAACTTCACCTTAATTATTATATCAAAAAACTTAATATGTGTAATCAAAATCTTATTTCTCTAAATTAATTATTTCATCTACACTTTTTACTAAATTATGCTATAATTAGATAGTATTAGTAACGAGAGGTGATAACCTATGACAACGCTATTAGAAAATACTAATGTTAAAGATTTACCTGTTGAAACCGAAAGAAATAATATACATATAAATAACTTATTTTTTAAAGATATAGTATGCCCAGTATGCGAAAAAAAATTTAAAACCTTATCTGTTAAGGTAACTGCTCCTAGAGTAAAGTCTAGAGATTCAGATCTATTTATCCGATACTTAGTTGAGAATCCTTATTTCTATGAAGTATGGATATGCCCTACCTGTGGGTACTCTTCTTTAAAAGTAGATTTTCATAATATTAGAAAATATCAAATAGAATTAGTAAAATCAAAAATTACATCTAAATGGGTTAATAGAGATTATCCAATTCCATTTAATGAAAAGGTAGCCATAGAAAGATATAAACTAGCTTTATTAAATGCTGTAGTAATTGAAGGGAAAGAAAGTACTAAAGCAATGATATGCTTAAAAATAGCTTGGATGTATAGATTATTGTCAGATGAAACTAATGAAAAAGTTTATTTAAATCAAGCTTTACTTTCTTTTAACAATACATATATAAACGAAAAGCTACCTGTTTATGGATTAGATAGATTTTCTATTATGTTTCTAATAGGAGAAATAAATAGAAGAATAAATGAGGAAAAAACAGCCTTTAGATGGTTTTCAGAAGTCATTACATCTATAGGTGCGCCACAAAAAATTAAAGAAATGGCTCGAGATGGAAAGGATAAAATTAGGAGGTTATAAAATGGGGTTATTTTCTAAGAAAAAAGCTACTAAATTAGTGAAAGACAACAATGAAATCAATGATTCAATGGTAACTGAGGAGATTAAAGAAAGAGAAGATGTTGCTGAAAAATTTAGAAGAGAAATGTTTAATTTAGGGGAAAATAGTTCTAGAATATCTGGTGCTATTACTGATGTTAATAATTCATTATCATCATTAACTAATGCTTCATTAACTCAAGCTGAAGAAATAAATAATGCAAGAACTATCTTAGAAAGCTTTAATACACGTATGGAACAATTAGCTTATAATATAACTAATGTTCAAATAACAGTTCTAGATACAGATAAGGTGGCTGATGAAGGTTTAAATACTTTTACTGATTTAGATAGTTCATTAAATTCCTTACAAGAAGCTTTTAAAACTGTTAGTTCTACTGTAAATTCTCTAGTTTCAAAATTAGAATCTGTAAATACTATTACTGATTCTATTAGCCAAATTGCATCTCAAACAAACTTGCTATCTTTAAATGCAGCAATTGAAGCAGCAAGAGCTGGAGAAGCTGGAAAAGGTTTTTCTGTAGTTGCTGGAGAAGTTAGAAAGCTTGCTGAGAATTCTAAACAAGCTGTAGAAAGTATAACTAATATATTAGATGATATTAAGAGTGATATTATAAATGCATCTAAAGCTATGGAAAATGGCGGAATTGCCGTTGATAATCAACAAAAAACTTTACAAAGTACTAAAGGTAGTTTTACTAATATAAAATCTTCAATTAGTGAATCTGTTAAGGAAATTGATAGCTGTATAGAAAATCTAACTGCTGCTTCCACAGAAAAAGATAATGTTTTATCTATAATGGATAATGTTAGTACTATTTCTCAAGAGCATTCAGCCCTTTCAGAAGAAATTGCTGCTAATATGGACTTACAAACTAGAAGCCTTGAAGAATTAGATAACAATATTTCAGCTATTAATAATGAATATGTTAAATATGAACAAACTAAAATGCAAAATTAAGTAAATTACTTTCATCTTAATAAAAAGCTATTATTAAATATAAAATTAATACTTAAAAATATAGAATCAATGAATAAAGAGGTTGCCTTGGGACAACCTCTTTATTCATTATTATCTATTCTCTTTACTCTTCCCTATTATCTATTGCTTAGATAAATAGGTTTATATTTGAATCATCTGCTTGACCTAGGTAATATCCAACGCCAGCATAAGTTATTCCATCTATTAATTCTTCTTTTTTAATTCCCATTACATCCATTGACATTGTGCAGGCTACTATTTCTACTCCACTTGCAATAGCTGCTTCAATAAGCTCTTCTAAAGATTGAATATTTTTATTCTTCATGACACCTCTAATCATTTTAGCACCCATGCCACCCATATTCATTCTTGAAAGGCCTAACTTCTTGCTTCCTCTTGGCATCATCATTCCAAAGGCTTTTTCTATTATATTCTTAGGGGTTTTAACTTTTTCTGGTTTTCTAAGTACATTTAATCCCCAGAAGGTAAAGAACATTGTAACATGTTTACCCATAGTAGCTGCTCCATTTGCAATAATAAATGATGCTATAGCTTTATCTAAATCACCACTAAATACTACCATAGTTTGGCCATCTTTAACTGGTGCTAAGGTTGCTCCCTTTCCAAGATCTTTAGATATTTTATTTTGTAATTCATTTTCATTTAATAATTGATTTGAACACTTCATAAGTGTAGCTTCAATTATACCTTTATTTTTTTCTATATTTACTAATCTATTATTTGTTTTGTCTGCCCATGCTTGTATATCTCTATAGAATCCTGGATCTGAAGCTTTAACTTTTAATACTTCTCCATCAAACATAGTGTCCATTGTCATTTTAACTTGCATTAATGGTCCTGGACATGAAAGGCCTGTTGCATTTAATTCTCTAACTTTATCTAAAGCAACTTCTTGCATTACTAAATCTTCTTCTCTTTCATTAAACTCTATAGTCTTCGCTTTATAATCAAAGTTTGAATAAGTTTTGTATCCACCATTTAAGTTTCTAACATTAAATCCATGGGATGTTAATAATCTTGATGCAATATATCCTCTAAGACCAACAGCACAATATACTAATATTTCTTTATTTTTATCTAACTTATCTAAATTACTTCTTAAATCATTAAGTGGTATATTTATAGAATTCTTTATATTTCCAAGTTCCACTTCTTCCTTATCTCTAACATCTAATAATATTTGTTTATTACTATCAAAATTATTTAATTCATCTATGTTTATCAACTTAACTAAGCCTTGTCTTTGGTTTTCTGCCATAAATCCAGCCATATTTGCTGGTGATTTTGCTGATAAAAATGGTGGTGCATAAGCTAAATCTAATTCTGCTAAATCTTCCATTCTTCCACCAAACTTTATAGAAGTAGCAATTACATCTATAAATTTGTCTACGCCTTCGTATCCTAATACTTGTGCTCCTAATATTTTTCCTTCTTTATCGTAAATAACTTTAATAGTTAGTGGAATTGCATTAGGATAATATCCTGCATGGCTCATAGGATGTAAATAAACTTTATCATATTCTATTCCATATCTATTTAAGGTTCTTTCATTATTACCTGTTGAAGCAGCTGCCATATCAAATACTTTAATTATTGAAGTTCCAAGAGTTCCTTTGTAAACACTATCTAGGCCTGCAATATTATCTGCAATAATTCTTCCATGCTTATTAGCTGGTCCTGCAAGGGGAATAAATGTTTCTTTCCCATTTACATAGTCTTTAACAACTACAGCATCTCCTCCTGCATATATTCCTTCTATACTAGTTTCCATATGATCATTTACTACTATATGTCCTCTTTCACCAAGTTTTATTCCAGTATCCTTTATAAATCTTGTGTCAGGCATTACCCCTATAGCTGAAATAACCATATCAACTTTAATAACTCTTTTATCATCTAAAACTACATTTATTGAATTTCCTTCTTCAGAAAAAGCTACAACTTTATTATTTAAAATAATACTTACTTCATTGTCATTTAACTCTTTTTCAATTATATTAGAAAAATCTGAATCAAAAGGTGCTAAAATGTGTGGAGCAGCTTCAATTAAAGTTACATTAATATCTTTTTCCTTTAAATTTTCTGCCATTTCAATACCTATAAATCCACCACCTATAACCACTGCTGATTTTGTAGTGTTTTGATCTACATATGATTTTATCTTATCTATATCTGAAACATTTCTAACAGTAAATATTTTATTACTATCTATTCCTGGTAAATTTGGTGATATTGGTTTTGCACCAGGTGCTAATACTAAATAATCATAGCTTTCATCGTATATACTATTTTTATTTTTTACTTTTACTGATTTATTTTGGGGATTTACTTCTATTACTTCACTATTTATTCTTACATCTATATTAAATCTATCCTTCATTTTTTCAGGTGTTTGAAGTAAAAGTGCTTCTCTATCTTGGATTACATCCCCTACATAATAAGGTAATCCACAGTTTGCAAAGGAAATATATTCTCCTCTTTCAAAGATTACTATATCTATATCTTCTCTTAACCTTCTAAGCCTAGCTGCAGCTGAAGCACCAGCAGCAACTCCTCCAACTATCAATACTTTTTGTTTCATTATTAATCCTCCTGGCATTTATTTATTTATTAATTATCATCTATCAATATATTACTATATTATAATTTATAGATATATATGTGATAAAAAATACTCCGAAAAGGAGTGTTTTTTTATTTTATTCTTTATCTAATAAGGCCTGTATTATCTTTTCAACTCTTTTATCTACAACTTCATATACTATTTCTAAGCCGTTTCTTTCACCCTTAATAATTCCTATGCTCTTAAGCTTTTGTAAGTGTTGAGAAATGGTTGATTGAGGCATTCCTAAGCAATTATGCATATTAGTCACATTACAACTTCCCTTTTCTAAAAGATTTCTCACTATACAAAGTCTTACTGGATGGGCCAAAACCTTCAAAAATTCTGCAACATCCTCATATTGCTTATAATTGTTATCCACAATACCACCCCATTAATTTATTTCCAAATTTTCTTAGATTGTTATTTTAATATCAATAATATCACTATATTCAAATTTTAAGATATTGTTACGGATTTGTCAAGCTAAATTAATAAATCCAGTTTTTTATTTTTATTTTACCTCTTCCAAGTTCTAAGACTCCTCTTTTTTCAAGTCCTTTTAAGCTTCTACTTACTACTTCTCTTGATGAGCCAATATCAGCTGCTATTTTTTCATGAGTTGTATATATAATTTTAGCACCATGATTATCTAGAAGTTTTAAATTAAAATAGTCTATAATTCTATTTTCAATACTAGTAAAAGTTACTTTTTCAAAGCCTTCTACTACATTTTCAAATTTATTATATAAATTTCTAAACATGTACTTTAAAAAACTATTATTATTTATTAAATATCTTTTAAATAAGTCCATTGGCAAAATCGCTATAACTGCATTTTCTTCAACATCTGCAAAAGAAACTTCATCTGAATCAGTTAGTGCACATAAAACTGTATTAAAGCAACTATCTCCTTTTCCTATTCTATAAAGAGTTACTTCTTTTCCATCATCACCTATTTTATATATTCTAAGTCGTCCTTCTAAAATAAATGAAAATCCTATGCAGCTAACTTTATTACTAAATACATTTTCCCCTACTTCATAATTACTTACTAAAACTCTCTTTAATATAATGTCTAAAACTTCACTATCTAAATCCATTAAAAAAGGATAGTATTTTAATAATTCATCTTTTAAATCCATTTTTCCCCCTTATAAACAAAAAAATAAAGCTACTATAATTGTAGCTTTACTTCTTATTTTATTCAACTTATTAAATAATTTTGATAAAATCAATTATAAATTTAACAATGAATCTATTCTAATCTTATCAAATCCAACTACTATACTACCATTGATATCTATAACTGGTACTCCCATTTGACCACTTTTATTTACCATTTCTATAGCTGCAGCTCTATTTAATCCTACGTTTACTTCTTCATAATTAACATTCTTACTTGTTAAGTAATTTTTTACCTTTGTACACCATGGACATGTGTTTGTTGTATATACTTTTATATTATTCATTTTAATTCCCCCGATTCATAAATTCTTTTTTATGATATAAGTATATTCCAACAATAATATTTTGAATGTAACAAAGTCACAAAAGATTATTTATTTAATAATTGCTCTTCTTCAAGTCTTCTTATTATTTTTTCATCTTTTTTTATTGTTTTAATTCTAAATATAAAGTAATAGAACTTAAATAATATAACTACTATTATAACTGCCTTCATAAATAGGCTATCTATCAAAATTAATGGAAACATAAGCATACAATCTGCAAATGCAAGAATACATATCTTATCTTTTAATGTCATTGACCTTTCTCTAACAAATGAATCTAAATGTTTCTTATATAGCTTTGTACTAATAAACCAATTATTAAATCTTTCAGATCCTCTTGCAAAACAATATGAAGCTAAAAGTAAGAATGGAGTAGTTGGTAATATAGGAAGTATAACACCTATTGCCCCTAAAATTACTGAAATAAGACCTATTGTTATATACAAATATTTTTTTATAGATTTCATTTTAAATCTCCTTTTTATTCAAAATTATTTTGCTAATTTTCTCCATATATTATTGAAATCATTTCTAGTATTAATAAGTCATATGTCTAAATAACTCAATTGGATTATATATAAGTAATCTTGGTCCAGAAAACCTCATAACCTTCTTAATTTTTTCTCTCATGTCTTTTTTATAGCAATGTATTGGACACTTTCCACAAGTTGTTTTTTCCTCTCCAAACTTGCAAAAGCTTAGTCTTTTATGAGCATACTCTAATAGTTCACTACACTCTTCACATAACTCCTTGTCCTTATTCTTATGCTTTTTCTTACAATAAATCCTTATCATAAGTTCAATAGTTCTTTTTTCCCTATCTATTTTAGACATATAAAAACCTCCCCAGATTTTGATAATCATTATCATTAAATTTTCTAAATAAAGAGGATTTTCATCCTCCTTATCTTCTTATACTATTTTCTTATTTTCTAATTTATAAACTTTATCACATATTGCAGTTGTAGATTTTCTATGTGAAATAAGAATTATAGTTTTATCCTTACAATTTTCATTTATTGACTTTAAAATTTCCCCTTCATTTAAAGCATCTAAATTACTTGTAGGTTCATCTAAAATAAGAACATCACTATCCTTTAAAAATGCTCTAGCAAGTCCAATTCTTTGCTTCTCCCCTGAAGAAAGATTTCCACCAAGTTCCCCAACTTTAGTGTCATATCCCTTAGGAAGTGTTAATATAAAGTCATGAATAGATGCCTTTTTAGATGCTTCTATAACATCTTCTTCACTTGCATCCTTATTACCTATCTTTATATTATCTCTTATTGATTCATTAAATAAATAAGTTTCTTGGCTTACTAGTCTTTGTGAATTTCTTAGTGATTTTGTATTTACGTCTTTAATATCTATATTGTCTAATTTAATATCCCCTGAATTAACATCCCAAAATCTCATTATTAGCTTAATAAATGTACTCTTACCTATTCCACTTTCTCCTATTAAGGCTATTTTTTCGCCTTTTTTAATATTTAAGCTTGTATTCTTAAATATTTTTTCTTTTCTTGTTGGATAAGTGAAGGTTACATCATTATAAGCTATCTCATTGCAAACTATATTATTTTTACCTACTACCTCTTCTACATGTGGAACTTCATCTATTAATTCAAATATTCTTTCTGCACAAGCAAATGTTTGTAATAATGTATTTGAAAGATTACTTAAAGCAACTACTGGCCCAAAGGAAGATGCCACTACTACTATGGCAACTATAGCAGCTGTAAAAGTAATTTCTCCTGATAAAAATTTACTCATTCCTAATAGGACAAATGTTAAAATTGCTATCATTATTGTAATATCAGTTGTAGCTCTAATAATTCCTTCATGTTCCTTTATCTTATCTAAACTCTTATTAAGTCTAATGGAATTCTTATTGATATTATTTAATCTTTCTTCTCCATTTTTGTATAATAATACTTCTTTTAATCCTCTTAATGAATCTAAAACATAGTTATTACTTTCCCCGAAGATATTTCTATAGTTTACTCCCGCTTCTTTTGCAAAGCTTGAAGATACATAAGGGATTACGAAACCTACTACTATGAAGAAGGCTGCAGCTATAACCCCAAAGGCTGGATTAATTAAGTATAATATTATTGATATTATACTATTTGTAATAATTGCTATAGATATTGGTGCTATTGTATGAGCATAAAATACTTCTAACAGTTCAATATCTGATGTAATTAAAGCAATTAAATTTCCTTTTTCCTTACCCTCTAATTTCGCTGGTGCAAGTTTTCTTAAAACAGTAAATATCTTATCTCTTAAGATATATAAAATCTTAAAAGCTATATAATGCCCTGATAACTGTTCACCATATCTTAAAAATCCTCTTAATACTGCCGATACAACCATTACTATTAAAGCACCTTTAAAAGTTATAAATGTTATATCATCAATATAAGTTCCTAATGCAATTGCTCCAAAGGCTACTATTGAAATGGCAGCTAAAAAACCTAATACTCCCATAAAAATTGTAATTAACATTATAGGTGCAAGTGGCTTTAATTCCACTATTAATCTCTTCATTATTTGGAAGCCTGATCTTCTTTTCATATTAACAAACCTCCCTAATTTCTTCTAATTCATTTTGCTTATTTACCATGTTATTATAATATCCCTTAAGATTCATTAACTCATTATGAGTTCCTTCTTCTACAAGTTCTCCCTTATTCATAACATATATTTTTTTAGCTTCTTTAACATTAGCTAATCTATGAGATATTACTAATATAGTTTTATCCTTAGAAAGATCATATATTGCTTCCCAAATAGCTTCTTCACTTTCAACATCAATATTTGAAGTAGCTTCATCAAATATTATCATCTTTCTATCTGCAAGTATTGCCCTAGCTAAAGCTAATCTTTGCTTTTGTCCACCAGATAAAGCACTACCACCTTCACCAACATTAGTGTTTAGCTTATCCTTAAGTCCTTCTACAAACTCATATAATCTTGCTGTCTTTAAGGCTTTTTCTATTTCTTCTTCTGTAGCATCATTTTTCCCTACTAAAAGATTATCTAATATACTTCCATTAAAGATATAACTATTTGTTGAAATCAATCCTATATTTTCATAAATAAGATTAGTGTCAATCTTTTCAATATCAAAAGAATTTAATAAAACCTGTCCCTTATTAACTTTATAGTTATTTAAAATTACTGAAGCTACAGTACTTTTACCTGAACCACTTTCCCCTACTATTGCTACTATTCCCTGTGGTGTAATATCCATATTAATATTCTTTAATACATTTCTATCTCCATCGTAACTAAAAGTAACATCCTTAAGTCTTACATTTATATCTTCTTTAATTTCTTTTACTTCATTATCAACATCTTTTTCTCTTTCTTCAGCATCTAAAATACCAAATATTCTATCTGAAGCTGCCATTCCATTCATTGCTATATGGAAGTAAGAACCTAGAAGTCTTAAAGGTATAAAGAATTCTGAAGATAAAAGTATTATTATAAGTAGGCTTCCTGGTAATAGTTCTCCGTTCCTAAATTGCATTAAAGCTACTATTGTTCCTGCTGCTGCACCACCAAAAGCCACTAAATCCATGATTGTAATAGAATTTAACTGCATGCTTAGAACCTTCATAGTTATTTTTCTAAACTTCTCTGCTTCTACATTCATTTTTTCATGTCTTTCTTCGTCCATATCAAAAACTTTTAAAGTTGTAAGTCCTTGAAGATTCTCTAAAAAGCTTCCCCCTAAATCTGAATAACTTTTCCAGTAATCTTTTAAGATTTTCTTAGCAATTTTCATTATTGCTATTATGGATATTGGAATAAGAGGTACACAAAGTATAAATACTAAGGCTGCCTTAAATGATATAAAACTCATAAAAACAAACAAAGTAACTGGTACTAATAGAGAATAAAAGAATTGTGGTAAATATTTTCCGAAGTATATTTCCAATTGTTCAACACCTTCTACCATTACTTGAACTATTGAAGATGTACTTTCAACTCCACTATATCCTGTTCCTAATTTAAGTAATTTCTTATATACAAGCTCTCTTAAAGTAGTTCTCGCTTCTGATGAAGCTAAATTAGAAAACTTAGCATATAATATATTAGAAATAAATCTTGTAATTAAAAGTAATAAAATTATTATTCCTGGTTTTAAGATAGATTCCATAGTTATCTGACTTAGTCCACCTATGTAAATCTTATTAACAAATCCTCCAATCAGTATAATAGTTACAATATTACATATGATTGCTATCCAATTTGCAAGTATAGTAAGTCCTATATATTTTTTTGATTCACTACATAAACTTATAAGCCTTTTATTAATCATCATAATTGTTTCCCCCAGCCTATTTTCTATTGATATTAATTTTCATATGATAAATGATAGTGATAGTATACATTAATTGATAATCCATTTCAATACATTTAATTAAATTAATTAAATTATTAACAAAAAATTTAACTATATATGTTTATTATTAAACTCTTCTTATTTTTAATTTATATATCCACATATTAAAACTATTTTTATTCTTATATTTAACTTACCTACTCATATCTCTCAAACTATAAGTATCTGTTTTAGAAAAATGTTGTTATTCACTATATAATTGAATAAAATAATTTACTGTTGTCAAAAATTCAAAAGAAATATATCATTTTTTTATTGAAAGGACTCTACTTATGTATTTTAATGAATTACAAGAACTTGATAGTAATCCAGTAGAAGAAAAACTAAATATAGTAAATAAATAGAACAGCAAATTAGCAGTTATTGACCTGTTAAAGAATCGAGAAATTTTATGTTGTCCTCATTGTAGCTGCAAAAAAATTATAAAGTTTGGTAAATATAATGGGCTTCAAAGATATAAATGTTCAAATTATAACTGTAAAAAAACTTTTTCTCCAAAAACTAAAACATTATTTAGTTATTCAAAAAAATCTGCCGATCTATGGATTAAATATTTTATTTTATTAAATAATGGAAAATCCCTTAGAGAATGCTCTGCTATTCTTAATATAAATTTAGCAACCTCTTTTTTCTGGCGTCATAAAATACTAGTTACTCAAAATAAAAATTACTATAATATTTTAAAAAATTATGTAGAAGTAAGTAAAGTTATGATGTTAGAAAATTTTAAAGGTGATAGAAATGCTGAAAATTATAGAAGAGGAAAAGTTTTTATAGCTTGTGCAATGGATAGTAATAAAACTTTATTATCAAAGGTTATTAGTAGATATAGTATTTCTCTTAATTCTATAAGCAGTAACTTTTCTTATAATATTGATGAAAATGCTATTTTATCATCTTACAATGATAGATATTTTGATATATATACTAAAAGACATAACTCAAAACTTCTTCCTGCTAAAGATAAAAGACTATCTCTTATTATTAAGGAATTAGAGTCAAATGATCTTTCTGATAAAAATAATGTATATAGAAAAGATATAGAAAATTTAAACTCTTCTTTGCCTAAAAATTGCTTATTTATTCATAGTTTTTCATTAAATATAAGAAGATGGCTATTTAGATTTAGGGGAGTTGCAACTAAATATCTAGAAAATTATTTAAATTGGCACATTCTTGATTTTAGTAATAAATATAAAACTTTTACTTTAAACCAAATAAATTTATTCAAAAACTTCTTAAAAGAATCTTCATATATTAGAATAAAGGATTTTCAAACTTACAAATTAATGTTTCTTCATACAACTTAGCATAAAGATATTTCCATATATAAACATCTTTATAATCAATAAAGTTATTATATGGAAAAAATTAAGTTATCTTATACTTTTATGCCTTTAATATATTAACAACATTTTTCTAAAACACAGTCATATAGGTTTACAACATATATGTGTATAGTTATAAAGCTTTTTTATATAAATAAAAAACTCAGCTAATGCTGAGTTTTAAAAGAATTCCTAACTAAAATTAATTTATTGCTGTACTGCTTCTTTAGCCCCTTCCTTATTAAAATACTTAACTAAAAGTAATATTCCTAAGGATAGTATTGCTAAGAATATTAAAAATTGTATTGTATATGAAAGAGTCATACCACCAGTTACTAGAGTTGCTATGAACTTAAATAAGTATGCAACAACCCAAGCTAGTACAAATTGGTATATAACTGATATATACATCATCTTACTTCCATATTCTTTCTTCATAACGCTTATTACTGCAAAGCAAGGTGTATATAATGAAACAAATACTAGAAAACTTAAGGCTGTTATTGAAGTAAACATAGTTGGTAAAACTACTGCTAAATCTCCATATACTATTTCCATTGTTCCAATTATTACTTCCTTTGCTGCAAGGCCAGTAAGGATTGATACTCCAGCTTCCCAGCCACCAAAACCTAATGGCTTAAATATAGGTGATAAAAGTCCTCCGAATTTTGCTAAGAAACTAGTATTTATTTCTTCTGTAAATCCATTCATATTGAAATATGTTAAGAACCAAACTACTATTGATACTGCAAATATTAGTGTTCCTGCTCTTATTATAAATCCTTTAGATTTATCCCAAGCATTAATAATTATATTCTTAAAGCTTGGTAATTTATATTCTGGAAGTTCCAATATAAATGGTTGTTCATCCTTTTTAAATAATGTATTTTTAAATAATAATCCAACTAAAATAGCTACAACAATTCCTAATAGATAAAGTCCCATTACTACAAGCTCTTGATTGGATACGAAAAATATTGAGGCAAATAAAGCATAAACTGGTAATCTAGCTCCACAAGTTACAAGTGGTGCTAATAATGCTGTCATCTTTCTATCTTTTTCACTTTCTAAAGTTCTAGTTGCCATTATTGCTGGTGCTGAACATCCAAATCCCATTATCATTGGGATAAATGCCTTACCAGATAAACCGATTCTTCTCATTATCCTATCCATAAGGAAGGCTATTCTTGACATATATCCACAATCTTCAAGGAATGATATTCCTATGAAAAGTGAAAATACTATTGGGAAGAAAACTATAACTCCTCCAACTCCAGCTACTATTCCATCAACTATTAGAGATTTAAACCATGGTGATGAATTTACAACTAAGCCTTCCACAATTGGTGTAAAGGTATCTGCCACAAAAGCATCTAAAGCATCTGCTAGAGGTTGTCCGAACCAATTGAAGGTGAATTTAAATATTATAAAAAGTGCAATTAAAAATACTGGATATGCCAATATTGGGTTTAATACTACCTTATCTATTTTTTCTCCTATGTAATTTGTTTTTCCATCACCTTTAGAAGCTTCTTTTATTAAATTAGCTATATAAGAATAAGCTTCATTCTCATCATTGAAATTCATATTATAATTTGGAGCAATTTTTATTGATTTATCTATGTTTTCTACTATATTCTCTAATCCTTTTTTATTTTTAGCTGATATTGCTAAAATTGATACTCCTAGTTTTTCTCCTAGAATTTCTGTATCTATGTTAAGACCTCTTTTAGTAGCTATATCCATCATATTTAATAGTACTAAAATAGGTTTATTAAATTGCATTAATTGTGTTGTAAGATATAAGTTTCTTTCTAAGTTTGTAGCGTCTACTACATTTATTATTAAATCAACTTCTTCATTTTCTAAATATGATCTTGATACTTTTTCTTCATTTGAATATGTGTCCATTGCATAAATACCAGGTAAATCTACAACTTTTATATCTTTATTTATAAATCCGTACTTTTTGTCTATAGTTACTCCTGGCCAATTTCCAACATATTGCTTTGATCCAGTTAATGCATTAAATACTGTGGTTTTTCCTGTATTAGGGTTACCTACTAATGCTACATTTATCATATTCCCACTCCTTAAACATTTAAATATATGTTTTTTGCATCATTTTTTCTAATAGCTAAATCAAAACCTCTAAATGATATTAATATCGGATCACCTAATGGTGCTATTAATTTGACCTTTACTTGTGTCCCCTTTACACACCCCAGCGCCTTAAGTCTTTTAGCTAATTTAGGGTCTCCTTCTATATCTCTTACAGTTCCAGTTTGACCTACCTTCATATTGAATATTGTCATACATCTTCCCCCTATATGTTCTTTCTATTTACAATTATAGTTAATTGAAATTGATTGTCAATAACTCTCGATAAATTTTTTCGTTGTTTTGTGAATTTTTTAGCAATCATAAAGGAACTGTTAAAAAAACAGTTCCTTTAATTAATATTTATATTCCAAGAATCTCACAAATTACTGATAAAACAGATGAATTTATAATCCAAAAAATAATAATTAGGAATGTAGGTACATTATCAATATTTACATCAAATATGGTAAATATTACAGCTATAAGCACAAGCCCTAAAATAGTGCTTAGAATAGCCCCAAATGTTGATATTCCTTTCTTTATTGGTGCTTTGGGGTAATTATTATTACTATCTTTAGTAATATTATTATATATTGAGTACTCAATGAAGTCGTCTTTGATGTCCTTTTTTCCATCTTTATTCCAATCATGTAGTGCCATAAAATCCCCTCCAATCCAACTTATATAAAAATTATTTATTAATTTTAGTGTAATCACCTAGTTTTTTAGTGTCAATTTTCATAAATGCAAAAAAAATTAAGTTTGCACCTTATATTTAGATGCAAACTTAATTTATATTTTATTCTTACAATAATATTATAATATTCTTATTGGATCAAAATTTAAGTAATCACAGGATGTAATAATATAATTTACCCCTTCATATTCTCCATTAAATGCAGATCCTAAAGCTGGACCATGAAGATGTCCATAAATCACTTTTTCTACACCATATTCCTTAAATATTTCAGTAAAGGCTGAAGCTTCTATTTTTTCATTAATAGGAGGATAATGAATCATTACTATGAATTTTTCAAATCCTGCTTCTTTTGCCTTATCTAAAGATAATCTAAGTCTAATAATTTCTCTATTAAATATCTTTTTATCCTTTTCTGTAAATCTATCGCTTCCTTCTAGTATCCAACCTCTAGATCCACAAATAGCATAATCTTCATATGTATAAAAATTATTTTGAAGAAATTTAGTATTATCATACATACTATTTAGCTTGGAAATTCCGCTCCACCAATAATCATGATTTCCCTTTGATATTATTTTTTTTCCTGGTAAATCATTTATCCAATCTAAATCTGCTTTACTATCACTAGACTTCATAGACCAAGATATATCTCCTGCTATAAGAACAGTATCTTCTTCTTTTATTTTACTAATCCAGTTTTCCTTGATCTTTTCATCATGCTTAATCCATTTCTCTCCAAATATGTCCATTGGTTTATCTGTTGTAAAAGCAAGATGAAGATCTGAAATAGCGTATAAAGCCATTTAATCTACTCACCTTTCTACTATTCTATCTAAATCTGTTACATAAGCAATTATATGTGCTACTGCTTCATAAAGGTCTGTTGGTATATTTTCTCCAATATCAACATTACAAAGCAACTCTGTCAATTCCTTATTATACACTATTGGGACATCATTTTCTTCTGCTTTTTCTATTATTTTATCTGCTATATAACCCATACCACTAGCAGTTACAATAGGTGCTACTATATTTTCTTCATATTTTAAGGCTGCGGCTTTTTTCCTTCCATTCATATACCTTTTCCTCCTGGTATAAACTTATACCCTCCTATCTATAGCAGTTCCAGAATCAGGATTGAAGAATGCTCTACATGTAGCTAGAGATACTTCCTCTTCCTTTTTAGATACATTAATATCAACTAAAAATCCCATAGATTCAATATTATAAACTAATTTATTTTTCGCCATATCTATTATTTTAACATATCTGTCTTCACATTTTAAATCAACATTTATTTTTTTATCTAAAACCTTCATATATCCATCTACTATACCTAAGTTTTTAGTATCTATAGTAATTACCATCTTTATATTAGTACTATCAATTTTCTTGCTATCTTTTCTCTTATCCTTTACTATTATTTTGCATGGATATTCTGTTTCTCTTATGTTAATTGGAATATCTGCATAATAATATTCAGAGCTTATCTTATTAAACACCTTTATTTCATTTATATTATTTTTTATTATATCTAATATTTTTTCTGGAACACTTCCTTCATTTTTTAATGCTGTAATTAAATCATTAATTATTTCTTTGCTTGTTTCTCCTGCTTTATTAATAGAATTTTTTACAATATCCTTTGTAGATAAATTTATATCATTATTAGCTTTAGTTTCTATATTATTAATATTATCACTATTCTTTATCTTTTCAGATTCTACAGAGGTTGATATTACATTTCCTTGCATTGGTTTTTCTTTATCAATAATTTCTTGATATTTTAAGTTTATCCCGTCTTTTAATTTTGTAAACTCTTCTTCAGTTAATGTTATACCTTTTCCCATAGTTCTTGATAATAAAGTTTCTACTTCTTCCTTAGTAAATTCTAAGGATTCTGTAATATCAAGCTCTAAATTACTACTTTTATTTATATAATCACTAAAATTATCCTGTGGATAAACTTGTCCTATATCTCTATATTCTAATATTATTGATTTTAAATTATCTATAAATTCCTCTGGCTTTAAAGTATTAATAAAATTAAAGCTTTTATCAAATTCACTACTAGTAAATTCTTGCCTTCTATTTATTAATATATCTTTTAAAGCAACGTTAATATAATCCTCTGTTTGCCCAGATATAGATTTCAATAAAGAAAGTAAACTTATTTTTGGATTAGAGCCTTCTGTTTTTTGATAAGCATCATTACCTATTTTATTATTAATATTATTATCTTGAGTTCTTTTGACATCTTGATTTTCAGTATTTCTTTCAATAACTATTTCTTTATTAGCAATCTTAGTACTTATATTTTCCTTTAAGGAGCTATTATCTTTAGAAACATTATTTATAGTATTAGTTTCTACTTCCTCTTTAACTTCTGGTAAAGATGCACTAATATTATCTAATATTCTTGAAATATTATTTTCATTTTTAAATATAGCCTTGTATCCACTTATATTTTCTTTATTTAAATCTATATTATTCTCAAATAACAACAAAATATCTGACTTTGATAATGATTTTAGTTCATTAAAAAATTCCATTAATGTAGTTTTTATTTTATTTCCCTCTACACTATTTTCATCTATATTATTACTTAGTAAATATTTAGATATAAATTCATTAGCTTCCTTTGGATTTTCTTTTAACTTTTCTAAAAACTGAATTAATCCCTTTACTTCTTTAATATTTTCCTTTGTAAGAGGAATATTAAATTTAATCATATCCTTAAGTAAATTAATATCTTCATTACTTAAGCCTTCCCTAAGGATTATTTCATTAAATTCTCCTTGTGAAAGTTTAGCTTCCTTTCCACTTGAAGCTACAATCTTAAGCTTTAATTTACCATCTTCAAAGCCATCTACTTGGAATCTATGAAAGCCATTCCCTAAAGAATCTAAATCTCCTTCTATTTCAGCCTGAAATTCCCAACCATCTATTAATTTTATAGTAGCTTCATCACTACCTTCTTTTTTTATTATTTTTCCAGAAAACTTTTCACCAATGTCGAAGGTAAGTTTACTGGATATTTTTTTATTATTTACATTGTAGCTATTCCCTATATTAAATATCCCTGGCATATTACCACCCCGTATACCTTTCTAATTATTTATAATATCGAGTACCTTCAAAGTTTTCTTGATAGACAGCCCTTTGGAAATAACTTGGAAACATCATTATTATCTTTAGAAATTTCTTCAGAGTATTATTAAATTATAGAAATAAGGGAGGATCTGAAAATGAAAAAAGGACTTATTCATAATTTATTATTTATATTTATTATTTCTACTTCATTAACACTTATATCCTGTAATAATAGTTCTAAAAAAATTACTGTAAGTGAAAATACTGAAGGAGAAATTTCTTTAGAAGAAAGTGAAATTATAAAAGCTATAACTACTGGTGAAAAACTTTTAGATGAAAATAATTTTGTAGAAAGCAAGGAATATTTTAATAAAGCCATTTCCTTAGAAAAAGAAAATAAAGACACCTATTTAAGAATAAAGGATAAATACCTTTCTATAAACAAGGCTGATGAAGCTTATACCATTATTAAAACTGCAATTTCAAATAATGTTGATATTGAAAATATGAAATTACTACTAAAGGAAATATCATCTAAATTTGAAGTTATTAAAATATCAAGTTCTGTTTATCAAAATAGCAGTTATACCTTACCAAAAGAAGTGAATATAAATGTTTATGATACTTCAGTATCTATTCCTGTTACTTGGAATAATGAAAATGTAGATACTAATAGTATAGGTACTTTTACCTACGAAGGATATAACGATGAATATGGAAGAAAAATAATAGTTGATTTAACAGTTATGGAAAATGTGTATGATAAGCAAGTTGGTTGGGTAAAAAATATCTATATTAGTAATGATAAAGTATATGCTGATATTGACTTAATTGAACTTTATTTAGGTCATGATGAAGCTCTCAAAGAAGCTATTAAAGATGGAAAAGCTGGAATAGATGAAAATGGAGAATATTTTTTACCTGATCCAATATGGATAAGAAATAATTCTGATACAATTGTTACTTATCCATTAAATAGTGATTGTGGTGTTTATTTATTATATCCTTATGATCGCTCTACACTTGTTAATACTTCTCATGATGATCTTTTAAAAGAATATACTAAATCTATAAATAATGAAAGAAGAACCCTTTTACTATGGATTGAAAGCAAGAATGGTTCAGCTTATAAAATTACTGAGCAATATTTACCTTAAAGAAAGGAGAATTTATAATGAAAAAAATTATTAAACTAGAACTTATATTTTTAATTTTTATTATAACTGTATCACTTTTCTCCTGTGTTGACTCAACAAAGAAGGTTACAGTATCAAATAATACTAAAGAGGAAATCTTAGTAGAAGAAAATATATCTAAAGAGCTTATTACTAATGGAAAAAAACTTCTTGCAGATGGAAAATATGATGAAGCTATGGCTAACTATAATAAGGCAATCCAATTAGATAAAGCAAACAAAGATCTATATTTAGAAATCAAAGATATTTTTTTAGAAGCTAATAGACTTGATGATGCTTATTTTATTGCTAAAGAAGCTATTGCTAATAATATAGATATTGATAATATGACTCAAATAGCAAAAGGTATATCAGAAAAACTTGAAGTTATAAAAATTAATGATAAAGTTGAACAAGATTTAGAATACTACCTTCCTAAAAACGTAAATACAATTATAAATGGAAAACCTATTTCTCTACCAATAGACTGGAACAATTCTAAAATAGACACAAGTACACCAGGAACCTTTGAATATTATGGATATAATGAAGAGTATGGTAGAAAAGTTCAAGTTAATTTAATAGTAACAGAAGTTATTTATGATAAACAAATAGGATCTATTAAAAATCTCTATACTATTGATGGTAAAAATTATATAGATGTTGATTTAGTTGAATTTTATTTAGGTGGAGAAATTGCTATGAAAGCTGCTTTAGAAGATAATGCTACTTGGGCTTTCCAATATAAAGATAATGGTATCCCTTATATTCCCAATGGCTATTATATTAGAAATAACTATAGTAAAATAACTACCTATGAAATAACAAATAACTGTAGTTTTCAACTATTACATCATGATTTTGTTGAGGTTTTAGGTATAAATCCTAATTACCCAGGTAACTCCTCTATAAATATTACAGCATCATTTGAAGAATTTAAAAATTATATTGATTTTAGGAAAAATATGAATATAGGTAATTTAAATCTAAATAATGAAAAACCAATAACTCAAAGAGAAACCTTATGTTGGATAGAATTAAAGAATAATGTAGCCTATTCTGTCTATAGACAATACACTCCTTAATACCTTTATTAATTATAAATTATTTCTCTATTATTTTTAAGGAAGGAAAATTAAAAATGAAAAAATTTATTAAATTAGAACTTATACTTCTATTTATTATTTTAACCACATCACTTTTATCTTGTACAGATACAAGTAAAAAAGTGACAATTTCTAATAATACTGAATATGAAATATTAATTGAAGATAATCAAGTTTCAGAACTTATTAATAAAGGAAAAAATTTCCTTTCTAATAAAAAATATAATGAAGCAAAAATAAATTTTATTAGAGCAATATCTCTAAACAATGAAAATAAGGATATATATTTGCAAATTAAGAACTTATATTTAAACTCAAATAGATTAGATGATGCTTACTATATAATTAAAATTGCTTTACTAAATAATGTTGATACAGAGAATATGAATATTATTTTAACTGAAATTTCATCAAAACTTGATGTAATTAATATATCAGAAACTGTAACTCAAAATTCATCCTACTCCCTTCCAAATGACATAAATATTGATATAAATAATAATAAAATCTCCCTACCAATATTTTGGCTTAATTCAAAAGTAGATACTAGTCAATTAGGAACATTCAAATATGAAGGAATTAACAATGAGTATGGTAGAAAAATAGAAATGGAAATAGTCGTAACAGCAAATAAATATACCACTGAGTATGGTTATATAAAAAATATTTATAAGCAATATGATAAGCTCTATGCTGATATCGATTTAGTAGAATACTTTACTGGTGATGAAGCAATTTCCGAAGCTATTAAAGATAATTCAGATGAAGTAGATTTAGATTCTATTTATTTTGATGGGCCTTACTATAAAAGAAATAATTCTTCTAAAATTACAACTTATGAACTTGATACAAGCTTTGCTTATTGCGAATATTATCCTGGAGTTTATGCACCTCTTGATGGACCTGCGATGACTAGAACTGAGCATAGAATAATTAAATATAGTGAATTTCTAGATCAATATAAAGATACTCTTATCAGTAATCCTGACAAGTCCTATGCTAGGATAAGTACTAAAAATAATAAGATATATGCAATATATAGAAATGATTTCTACTTTGAGTGAAAGGATGTTGATTATGAGAAAAAAGATCAATAAAATAGCTTTTATTATTCTTTCTGTAGTTATTACTTTGTCATTACAATCTTGCAATAACTCCACAAAGGTAAACTCTAATAACAATACTTCAGATATAAAAAATGAAAATGAAGAAATAGATAAACTTATTAAGGAAGGAGATAGCTTTATTTCTTCTGGAGATTACAAAAATGCAATAACTTCTTATTTGAATGCTATTTCTATTGATAAAAATAATACAGATTTGTATATTATGCTAAAAGATATGTATATAGATTTATATAGATTTGATGATGCTTTCTTAATTATAAAAACAGCTATAAACAATAATATTGATGTTGAAAATATGAAATCTATTTCAAGTAAAATATCATCTAAATTCGATATTATAATTTTAAGCAATTCTGTATATCAATATGAAGAATATAATTTGCCAGCCACTATAAATTATACTATAGACAATGCCCCTTATACTCTATCAATTAAATGGAGTACAGTTGTTGATACTTCTAAACCTGGAGAATATGTCTATGAAGGCTATAACGAAGAATTTGGAAGAACAATAAAAATGTCCATAACAATACTTCCAAATTCTTATGCTGAAAAAATTGGATATATTAAAGATATTTACAAAGAAAATGGTAATATTTATGTAGCTGTAGATTTAGTCGAGTTCTATACTGGAGATGAAGCTGTAAAGCACGCAATTAAAGACAATAAAGCAATTTTAGGTCAGGATGGTAATTACTACGTTTATAACGACCTTTATATTAGAAATAAGTATGATACTATTACGACATACCAAGTTTCTGATAATTGCTCTTTTGAATTATTATCATTTGATCTTGAACCTTCTTTAGGTAAATCATCAGAAACAAAAAGTGTTGATTACGAAACCTTTTACAACAAAATTGATGAGATAAAATCAGATGAATATTTAATATTGTGTTGGATTGAAACAAAAAATGGAGTAGCTACCTTCTTTCATAGGCAGTATATCCCTTAAATCATAAATAGTAACATTAAAGAAAACATTTTCTTTAATGTTACTTTAACTTATTTATTTTTATTTATAATTTGTAAAATTTTTCTTATAATTAATATATACTAATTTGAAGGGATGATTATATGAGTAATGAAATACTTATTGTTGAAGATGATAAATCTATTAATGACATATTATTTTATGCCTTAAAATCAGAAGGATATAAACCTTATAGTAGCTTTTCTTTAAAGGAAGCAAGAGATTCTATTAATATAAATTTACCTAATTTGATTTTATTAGATTTAAATTTACCAGATGGAAATGGCTTTGATTTATGTAAGGAAATTAATTCTAAGTATTCTATTCCTATAATTATCCTTACTGCTAAAAATGATGTTGTAGATAAGGTTTTAGGCTTAGAATTAGGCGCTGACGATTATATAACTAAGCCCTTTCATATTAAGGAAGTATTAAGTAGAGTTAAGGCTGTACTTAGAAGAATAGAAAAATCCTCTTCCAATTATAATGCCGACTTTGTAGAAATAAATTCAAATATTAAAATTAACTTTAAAAACAGGACAGTTTTAAAAAATGATACTATGGTGCAACTAAAACCTAAAGAATATGAGCTTTTAGAATTCTTTGTCCAAAATAAAAATAAGGTCTTTTCAAGAGAACAATTAATAGATAACATTTGGGAATTTTCTTATGATGGTGATATTAGAACTATAGATATTCATATTAGGCGACTTAGAAGTAAATTGGACATCCCTAATAAACCTTCTATAATAGAAACTGTCTTTTCTGTTGGATATGTTATGAGGTAAAATATGAAAATTAAGTATAAATTCACTTTAATTATAACTATCACTATGATACTTCTAGGAGTCTCTTTAAACATTGCTGTTAGAAAAATATTAAAATCAAATATGGAAACTTCAATTACAAACTCTCTAAAAGAAGTTATGAAAAGTAGTAGAGAATCAATAAAATATACTTTGTCTGTAAGGGATTATATTTTTAAGGACAAAGCCTTGCTTCAAGAAGGAAATTATCTAATTGAATATATATCTTTAAATTATGAAAGCAAACTTGAAATTTCAGATGTAAATGGTGAATTAATTGCTACAAATATAGAAGAAAAACCAGTTGAATTTACAAATAATCTTCCTGAAGTTAAAGATGGTAAAACTATAGTTAATATAAAATATGATAACAATACTCTTACTGGGATTCTTTCTTATCCAATAATAATCAACAAATCATACATTGGAATAATGAACTTAACTAAAGATTACACAAATTTACTAATTGACTATGAAAAAGCTACTAATATTTTAACTTTAATTGAAACTGCTCTAATAATCTTTATATTCGGTATTTCCTATAGACTAACTAATAAAATTGTAACCCCAATTGAAAAGTTAACTTCTGCTTCAAAAAAACTAGGTGAAGGTAATTATGATATTGATATAAATATAGAAGGAAATGACGAAATATCTATTCTTTCAAATGAGTTTATTAATATGAAATCAAAAATACAAGAACAAATCTTAGATATAGAAAACGAAAAGGACAAGGTTGAAAAACTCGCCTTAAGTAGAAAGATATTTTTTGATACTGTTACCCACGAACTAAAAACCCCACTAACTTCAATTATAGGCTATTCAGAAATGATTTTAGAAAATGTTGTAGATGATGAAGAATTTAAATTACGCGCCATAGGTAGAATTCATTCAGAAAGTGAAAGATTAAATACCTTAGTTCTAGAAATAATAAAAATTTCAAAGGGCTTATCCTCTATAAATGATATATATGAAGATGTGAAAATTTCTGAAGTAATAAATCAAACAATTTCTGACCTTTCTATAAAAGCAGAAAAATATAACCTTTCTATATCTTCAAATATAGAAAAGGCAATTTTAAATATTAAATTAAATAAAATAAAAGAAGTCTTAATTAACGTTATAGATAACGCTATAAAATACTCTGCACAGGAATCTATAATTCATATAAATTCTTATAAAAGCAATGATACTTATAATATAGAAGTTATTAATTTTAGTGAAACACCTATACCAAAAGATATTTATACCCATATATTTCAACCATTTATAAAATCAAATAATCCTAATGATGAATACAGTACAGGCCTAGGCTTATTTCTATGTAATGAAATAATAAAAGATCATAATGGAACCATAACCATAGAAAATGGACCTGAAATAAAAGTAAAAATCACATTACCAATAAAAAAGGAGATAAATATCATATTCATTGCTCCGTCGTAAACTCCAAGTCGCCTTCATATGATATTTATCCCCTTCAAAACTGAAGGAAAGGAATTTATAAAAAATTATTCACATAGCAATATTTTTATAAATTCCTCGTATAATAAAATCACAATAAATATTTAAATATTAGAAACTCCCTAGGAGTTTCCTCCTTAATTCTATATTCTTCATTTTACATTTTTCATTGTACTTTAGTACACTTAGTCTATTCTACTACTATCTTATTGTAGTTTTTCTTTCCTCTTTTAAATAGTGCTGATCCCTCTTCTAAATCTGATTCTTCTAAAGTTCTTGTAACTTCAGTAACTTTTTCTCCATTTAAGGATAATCCACCTTGTTGAATTAATCTTCTTCCTTCAGCCTTAGATGGAACTATTTTATTTTCAGCCATTATATCTAAAAGAGTAGCTCCTAATTTTTCTTTAGAAATAGTTACAGTTGGAACATTACTCATATCAACTCCACCTGAGAATAAGGCTTCTGCAGCAGTTTTTGCTTTCATTGCTTCTTCTTCTCCGTGGACAAGCTTAGTAACTTCAAAAGCTAATCTCTTCTTAGCTTCGTTAATTGCTGCTCCTTCAACTGCACATATAGCTCTTATTTCATCCATAGGTACAAATGTTAATAATGCTAGGCACTTTTCTACATCTGCATCGTCAACATTTCTCCAGTATTGATAGAAATCAAATGGTGAAGTCTTTTCTGCATCAAGCCATAATGCTCCTCCAACAGTTTTACCCATTTTTTGACCTTGGCTATTAGTTAAAAGTGTGCAAGTCATTGCCATAGCTTGACCTTGAGCCTTTCTTCTAACTAATTCAACACCTGCAATCATATTTGACCATTGGTCATCTCCACCTAGTTCCATTTTACAACCGTATTTTTGATTTAATACGTAGAAATCATATCCTTGCATTAACATATAGTTAAATTCTAAGAAAGAAAGTCCCTTTTCTAATCTTTGCTTGAAGCATTCTGCAGTTAACATTCTATTTACTGAGAAATGTACTCCTACTTCTCTAAGAAAATCTACATAATTTAAATTTAGTAGCCAATCTGCATTGTTTACTAAAATTGCCTTATCATCTGAAAAGTCTATAAATCTTTCCATTTGCTTCTTTATTGAATTAACATTATGTTCTATTTGCTCCTTAGTAAGCATTGTTCTCATATCAGTTTTTCCAGATGGGTCTCCTACCATTGCAGTTCCACCACCAAGAAGAGCAATTGGTCTATGTCCTGCCTTTTGCATATGAGCCATAAACATCATTGCAATAAAATGTCCAACATGTAAGCTATCTGCTGTTGGATCAAATCCTATATAAAAAGTTATTTTCTCCTTTTCTAGCAATTCTCTTGTTTCATCTTCATGAGTAAATTGCTTTATGTATCCACGATCTAATAACTCGTCTAAAACATTAGCCATTCTACGTATCCTCCTCTTATTTTTACTTATTATAGTATATCTTTTTATTATAATAATATCAATTAGTGAAAGCATTTTTTAAGCTAAAAAAGAAAAGCCCTTGTTAATGCTATCGCCAAAAGCTTTTCTTTTTTTAATATTTTCCTTAGGGAAATTTCACAATTAACTATCTCATTTTATTATTTTATTATTAACTTACTTTTTATCTATAAATTTATAAATTATTTACGCTCCGTAAGGTTACGTTTAATTATTTTCTCACCTAATTAACATTAATACTTTGTATACAAAGTATCTTTATGCTACATATTCCTTAATAAAGTCTGGAAGTTCTTCTAAGCATTCGCAATTTAAGTTTATAAAAATATTCAAGTTGTATTTTTGAGAGAATTCCTTTAGCTTTTTAAACAAATTAATTGATTCAGATATATTCTTGTTAACAATATTTGATAAAGCATCAACATAAACGTTTTCAACATCATAATTTTGGGATACCACACCACAAATAAGACCATAAAAACTTTCGCAATCTAACACACCTAACTCATTAGTATCTACAAACCTAATCTTTCCCTTTAACTGTAACATTCTTCTTGCGTCATCATCGATATAAACAGAATCTCCTTTGGCCATTAATGAACGTTCATTTGCAAGCTCAATTAATTTTTTTGATTTACCTGCACCTCTTTTTGAACAAAAAATTTGAATCATTGGAATCCACTCCTTTAATAGATTTTTTATATCTTATTTTATATATATTCTTTATTAATGGTTTTATTTACACTAAAATCATTAATAAAATAAAAAGATAGAGAAACATTTTGCTCCCTATCTCTATTACCAAAAAAAATGTGAACTCATAACTTTATTCTTACCTGCATGCTTAGCTTTGTAAAGAAATTTATCTGCACAATTTATTACAGCCTCTAGAGTATCACCGTCATAGGGATAAAAGCCTAGGCCAAAACTTGCTGTTATATTCTTCTTTATTTTTCCTTCTGAAATATAATTTTTAGATAGAGCTGCTCTAATAGAGTTTATCCTAGCATATATATCATTAATATCATCAGTACAGTCTATATATAAGATTATTTCCTCTCCACCATATCTAGCTATTATATCTTTTTCTTTTAACATGCCTTTTATTAAATTCGTAGTATCTACTAAAACTTTATCACCAAATTGATGACCTAAAGTATCATTTATTTTCTTAAAATCATCAAAATCTATCATTACTATTGCATATTCTTTTACATCTTTATTTTTTACTCTCTCATTTACGATTTGATAAAAAGTTTTTCTATTATATATTCCAATTAAAGCATCGCACTTAGCTGATTTTTCAATCTTTCTATATAAAATTGAATTTTCTATTGCTATAGCTATTTGACTTGCTATAGAGTTTAAGAAAATTTCATGAAATTCAGTAAAGAAATTATAATGAGTATGATCAACTACAATATAACCTATAACTTTTTCTTCCACTTTAATTGGTATTCCAATTCTTGAATGAATATAAGTCCCATTATTATCATCCCAAGTTATTGCTATCTTAGAATTTAAAATAAAAGTTTTATGGTTATTCATATATTTTATACATTCTTCACTAAGTTTTATACTTTCTTCTGTTCCATTAGTAGCCTTTATAATAAACTCTTCATTTTCATTTAGATAAATACTACATTGAGTAACTCCTATAATCCCTATTATCATATCATTAATCATAGGTATTATAGCTTTATTACTTAAATTTGAATTTATATAATTACTTATTAATATTACATTTGAAAGCATATCTAAATTTTTTTCGTATTGTACATTTATAGTGCTTAACTCTTGTATCTTATCTTCAGCGATTTTCTGATAGCTTTCGTAATCTGACTTGATTTGCTGATACTTGACTTTATAATCGTCCATACTCCCTCCCCATTTTTACGTATAGTATGAATCGAATTCAGAGAACCTATATAAATTAATCTTACTTTATTTTCCTTTTAATATCAATAGATTTTTACTTTATTTGTTAATCATATAAATTATTATGTATATTTTACAAACTATCTTTTACTATTCCAGTTCCTTCAATAATTAACTCAACATTTACTTCTAAATCTGTTATACTAATAGGATTCTCAATGGTTTCCTTTGGATAATTAATATTTAAAAGCCTTGCTATATCAAAGACATCTATTCCTTGTTCTTTATACTTTTTAAAGGAATTTTTAAGATAGGCCTCAATTTCCTTTTCCTTTGATGCTTTTATATAATCTAATAGTTCTTTATCCACTATAGCTCTTCCTTGAATTTCTGCAATGGAAGCTCTAAGCTTTAAATTCTTAATTAATTTTATTCTTGAATTATCATAAGTTAAGCTACTATTAGTAGTATTGCCCAAAATTTCTAAAGTTATAAACCCTTTTTCATCTTGTGGATTAGAAATTTCTAAAGTTCCCTTATTAACCTTATTAGTTAAAAGATTGTAACTCATAGCTTCCCTAGAATCTATTTTATCTACTAATTTTCCATCCTTTATTACAGCTCCACCACCAATTTCTATTTTCTTATCTAAAGCATCTTCTTTAATTTCAACACTTCCTATTACATAAGTGTTATTAGATTCTTTTTGATTGCTAAGATAATCATTGATATTAGCTCTCATAGCCCTTGGATTTCTAGTATTCTTATGAACTAATTCTTCAAGATAAAGTCCTAAATACTCTTCATCACTAGAGGTTATTTTTAATAAATCATCTACTTCACCAAAGTATACAAATAAATCTGGTTTTATTTGAAATTCCTGATTATTATTTATTAAATCTGTGTATTTATTTATTCCTTCTTTAGCTGCTCTTTCTGTAAATATATAGGCTCTATTTTGAGAGTAATTCAGTTCATAACTAGAGGCTAAATTAACGTCTCTTAATGCTTCTAATGTTGTTTTCCCCATTCCCTTATATATTATTCTTTTTCCCTTATCTGAACTTTCATTTGTACTTCTATATGGTTTAACACAATCTACATAAACCACTGATCTTCCAAAATCATCTGTATCAAAAATAATACTGGTGGAAAAACTCACTTTGTTTATATCTTTATAATCAAAACATCCTACTAATATTAAAGGAAGAAATGCTACTGAAAGAAATTTAATAAAAATCTTAGCCTTCATTTTTTATCTCCCCTTTTTATAAAGTCTTTTGATATTCTCCTTAATGAACCTCTTAATATTACATCCTTAAATTTATATTCACTTATACTTCCAATTGGAAATAAGAATTGATATCCTACTGAATCTAATTCTGATAATTGTATTACAAGCAGTATAGATCCTGATAAAAATCCTGGAATTCCAAAGGCAGCTGCAAAACACACTAATACTAATGCCCAAAAGGATAATGCTCCATAAAGCTTTGGTATTAAGAAATATGATAATGTGCTTAAAGATACTACTATAATAGTAATTCTTGAAGCTATTCCTGCACTTACAGCAGCATCCCCTAATATAAGGGCTGAAACTATACTCATTGCGCCACCTATGGGCTGTGGTAATCTTAGTCCCGCTTCTTTTATAAATTGGAAGGCAAGCATCATTAAAATTACTTCTATAACGGTTGGAAATGGTACACCAGCTCTAGAAACTGCTAACCTAAACATAAATAAAGATGGTATCATTGAAAAATGATATGTTATTATTGCTACATATAATGCAGGTACCATAGTTGCAGTAAAAAAAGCTATCCATCTTAATATCCTATTAAAGTTACTATAATATTTATTAAGATAATAATCGTCTGGCATTTGGAAATTTTCCAAGAAAAAATAAGGTACTGTAATTACAAATGGAGTTCCATCTACTATTACTCCAACTCTTCCTTCTAATAGCTTTGCACAAATTTCATCTGGCTTTTCAGTATATCCTACTGTATCAAAAAAACTATTTTTACTTTTAAGAGCATCTTCTATGTAATTAGTATCTAATATAAATCGTAAATCTAAATTATTCACTTGATTCTTTACTTTGTCTATTAAGTCTTTAGGAGCTATTCCATCTAAATAGCATACAGCAATAGCTGTTTGAGACTTTTCTCCCACTACTAGAGCTTCAAATTTTAAGTCTGGATTTTTTATTCGCCTTCTTATTAATGCTACATTATTAACTATTAATTCATTAAAACCTTCTCTAGGTCCTTTAAGAACTGATTCTGTTTCAGGAGTACCAACTCCCCTTACTGGAAAACCTTTAGCTTCTACATACATTATTTCTTTGTATTTTTCAAAAACAACTGCTGGATCCCCTGATAATACATGCATTATAGCATCATCTGCATCCTTAGCTATTCCTGCAGCATTTATATCTAAAGCATTCTCAATAACTTGCTGTAATGATATAAATTCACCACTTTTAGGCGGTAAATCTCCAAAGCCTCTAAGTGGGGATACAACATACTCACTTATCATTTCAGCATTACATAAGTCATCAATAAATACTATAGTTGCCTTGCCTAATACAGTCTTTACTGGTCTATATTTAACATCAAAGGAGTTTTTTAATTTCTCCTTTATATATTCTAAATTATTCATATACATCACCTATTTGTATTATTTGTTCTAAAGAATTTTAATATACACCAAGGGAGGAATTACTTTAAACTTTTAAATTATTTTTCATATTTATTCATATATTTAGAAGTTTTAGCTAATACTTTCTATAGGAAGATAAATATTATATTTCTTGTTCCGTCGCTTCGCTCCAAGTCACCGAAATATAATATTTATCTTCCTACAAACTAAAGGAAATAATTCCTCATTTTATTCGGAATTATAAAAAAGTGTGTTTGTTAATTTTTTAGTTTTTAATTACTATAATTGAAAGGGTTTTATTATGAACAAAATTTCTAGTAAACATTTTATATTATTTATCATTGGGGTATCTATAATTTCTATTAAGACTTATATGTCAGTATTTATAGATATAGGGGGAAGAGATACATGGCTAGCTTCCTTAATAGCAGGAATAATTTTTATCACATTCTTACTTTTCATAGTTAATATTTATAAAAATACAGATGCTTCTGATATAAATGAGATTTTTCTTAAAGCACTTCCAAAGCCTTTAGGAGTATTCTTTCTATTTATATTTATATTAGCATTATTTATAAATGCTATTGAATCAGCAGCTGTTGAAGCTAATGTACTTCATACAACTTTATTTATTGATACCCCAGTTTGGTATGCATTAATATTTTTTATAGTACCTTCACTATTTATTTTTAATAAAAAGGTTCGTACAATACTAATTTTTATATTAATAAATGTTTTTGTACTTATATTAAATGGAGTGGCATTTTTTATACTTTCACAAATGTATAAGGATATAAACCACTTACTACCAGTCCTTGGCAATGGATTATCTACCAAGTTCTTTACTACGATTTTGTTAATTTTAGGAAGCTTATCTTCCTTTATGATAGTAACTCCTTTTATAAAATTTATTGATAAAGGTGAGCATATTGTTAAACATAGCTTTTATTCTGGGCTAATTGTTATTGCCTTTGTAGTAATTTCTTTTGTAGGTACAATAACTGCTTTTGGTCCATATAGAGCTGCAAATATTTTTTATCCTGAATTTGTATTAAGCCAAAGAATAGAAGTAGCTGGATTTTTAGAATTTGGAGAATTATTTTTTATAGTTCAAACAGTTATTGGATTTTTCCTGAAATATCTTCTATCTAGTTATAGCATATTATTAATATTAGAAAGAGTATTTAAAAATAAGCCGTTAATTATAGGAATTTATACTTTCCTAACTTATGTTTTATCAAATTTCTTAGGTATGAATAATTTTTACCTATATAAAATATTAAAATACATACAGGTTGTAAATTTAATAGCCTTTGTACTACTTCCTATAATAGTATTTACAGTGTATTATTTAAGATTTAATAAGAAAAAAATCCATAATAATTCATCAAGATAATATTTCAGGATTATTTAGAATATTTTAAATATTTAAAAATTTTTATTATATTTTTTGAAATATCCCTTGCAATATTTTCCCATTATGCTATAATATAGTTGAATATTTAAATGATTAGGAAAAATTCGATACATCTGTCCCCTTAAAGTTCATATATGTCCTTAAGGAAGATATTATCAATTTATACCTATGAATTTTAAGGAGGAAATTATAAATGGAAGATAAGAAAATAATATGTAAAGATTGTGGAAAGGAATTTGTTTTCACAGTTGGAGAACAAGAATTCTACAAGGAAAAAGGATTCGATAACGAACCTGTAAGATGCCCAGATTGTAGAAGAGCTAGAAAAGCACAAAACAACAGAAGATAGTTTCTGTTTTTAAGTAAAGGTTATATCAAGATTTCTTGATATAACCTTTATTGCTTTTATGTATTATTCTTTAAAATTAGGACAAAATACTCTAAAGAAGAATTATACATAGGAGAAATTAAAATGCAATTTACAAAATTATTTTTTACATTAATGGTTTTACTATCAATAATTTTTTTAATATTTAAATTTTCATTTTGGGCAATAAGTCTAATAATACTATTATCCACTATATTTCTAGTAATAGATTTTTTTCACCTTAAAGTCTAAGGTGAAATTTAAGTATATAAATACAATCATTATTTATTTTGTATTAATTCTTCTCCATTATATAGCTTCTTAATTTCTCCCTCTCTATACATCCACTCTTGGCATAAATCAAAATCTTCTTTTTTATATTCTCCATTGATTTCAAAAATAAAGCTTCTAAAGCCTTCTGCTATTTCCTTAGGAAATCCACAGTAGCCCATAAAATAATTAACCTTTTCTTCTCCAGTAGAATTATTAAATATTTCTGCTGCTTCATTTAATGCTCTATGAAAATTTCTAACTCCTTCAGGATTCTCATTATAAAAATCTTCATCAAAGCACCACATAACTAGATTTTTATCACTATTTCTTGAATTCCAAATTACTTTTCCACCATTATTAACTACTTTAGAAACAAAGGGTTCTATTGCAACTAAAGCATCAATTTCTCCCTTATTTAAGGCTTCAATCCTCTCATTTGTATTGTTAATCCAAAGAATTTTAGGATTTCTTATAATGTCCTTCAAATCATTTTCTAAAAACAATCTAAAAAGTCCACTTCTATTAACACCAACCCTTATTCCTTCTAAACTTTTAGGTAAATCTCTGCCACCAACTAAGTTTATAGTTCTTGTTAAATTTGATGTAATAACAGCTCTTTTACCCTTTTCAAGCATATAAAAGAAGAAGGTTGTATCTCCCATCATAGCATCCGATCTACCTTCTAAAAATTCTATATTTCCATTAAATAAGAAGTCTTCATCTAAATATAAATTCATATCTATATTATATTTTTTAAATACTCCTAGTTTATCAGCTAATATTGAAGTTAAACTTAATGGGTTTTTCTTTATTAAATTCAAATTTATCCTTACCATAAATCATCCTCCTGCATACTTACAGTCATTAAATTATATTGTTCTTAAAGGTTGTAACATATTATGCGTAAGACGACTTGGAGCTTGCGACGGAGGCTTAGCATAATATGTTACAACCTGCTCTATACAATATATATTAAAAATTCTAAAGACATAATAAAGTGAAAGCTATATATAAGAAGTAATGGTCTAGGTCCCCACTCTTTCCCCATTTCCTTGTATACTTCCTTTATTTTATAATAATCCTTATACCATTTAAGGTATCCATAATAATAAAATATAAGTAACCCTGATATAAATATTATTAAGGTTATTTTTGAAGTTAAAAATAATATTATCCAAGCTAATACCATAATTATTCCTTCTGGTATTATTAGCTTTATAGAATTTCTAAAGCCTATAACATGTGGCAAGGTAACTCTTATACCCTTGTCCTTTTCATAATCAGAAGTATTATTTGTAGACATTAAAAATACTGTCATTATCATAGCTATAAGAGAATATAAAAATATTTCAATACTTACTTTACCTTGCTGTATATAAGCAGATACAAAGGAGCTTATACCCCCTGCAAATATTCCAGATACTAATTCCCCTACTGGATAAATTATATAAGGTTTTGGTCCTAGAGAATAAGTTATTGCAGCTAAGGCACTTATTATTCCTATAATTAAAATATTAATATTCTTAGTTATTAAAACTACTAAAAGCCCAGAACCTCCACCTAAGGCTAACATAAAGATTAAGGCTATTACTGCATCTAAAAATTTTGCATCTCCCCTAACTAAACCTTCACTTCCTAGGTGTCCTGTAAAGGTATCTTCATTTTCTTCATTCTTTAAAAATGCTCTTATTTCATTTGCTATATTAGCAACTATATTTAAGCTAAAGCCAGCAATAAACATTAAAATTAAAGGTATTATCTTTATATCCTTTGCCAAATAAGCTCCAAACAATCCACCACTTAAAGCTGGAAGTCCTGTGGCAAAGCCAGTTCTAATCTCCATAACTGTATAAATACGTTTTAAAAAATTATTTTTCATTACCTAATGCTCCCTGATGTAATTCCTTGATAAATATGTTTTTGTAAAAATATAAAAAATAATATCATTGGTATTATGCTTATTACGATTCCAGCACAAATTACCTGCCACTGTGTAGATGCTGGTCCTATGAAATTAAATAAACTAGTTGAAATAGTATTTAAGCCTTCTCCAGGCATATATAAAAATGGCACATAAAAATCATTGTATATTGAAATTATTTTAAGCATAATAGCTGTTGCTGTTGCAGGCTTAAGTAAAGGAAATATAACCTTTCTATATATTTGGAAATATCCTGCTCCTTCTAACATTGCTGCCTTGTCTAAGTCTCTTGGAACCTTTTCTAAAGCTTGTATATAAATATAAACCATTAAAACATCTGCACCTAAATATATAATTATTGGAGCAAGTCTAGTATTATATATACCTATAGCATCTACTATTTTAAAGGTTGCAACTTGAGACATTTCCATAGGTACTATTGATACAAGTAAATACATAAATAAAATTATTTTTTTAAACTTAAATTCAAATCTACTTATAACAAAGGCAACCATAGAACCTAAAATCACACTACCTATTGCCCCAAAGAATATTAATATAAAGGTATTAATAAATCCCATAAGCATTTTACCATTTACAAAAGCCTTTATATAATTTTCAAAATAAGTAAAGCTATTTGGAGGAGTAATTCCACTAGTTCTTGTAAATTCATCATAAGTTTTAAAGGATCCAAAAATAACAGTTATTAAAGGTAAAAATACTATTACTGTCCAACCTACTAAAGCAGTATATTTTAATATTTTTGCTATTATAGACTTAATATTCATCTTCATCATTACTATATACCTTCTTTTGAATAATTGTTGCTAAAATTATTACTATTGAAATTATTACTGCCATAGCAGCTGCAAGTCCTATTTTCTTTTGCTCAAAAGCTGTTTTAAGAGTTTGTAATAAAAAGGTGCTAGTACCATTAGAACCATTAGTCATTATCATAGGTATTTCAAAAACAGATATAGCACCTATAATAAGCAGAAGAAAATTTATTTTAATTATTGTGTGTATATTAGGTAATATTACATATCTAACCTTTTGGATAACAGAGGCTCCTTCTATTTCTGCCGCCTTTATATATTCCCTTGGTATAGATTGAATTGCTCCAAAATACATAATAAAGCTTCTACCTGTAAACCTCCAAAGAGATATACTTGCTAATGTATAATTAACAATTCTAGGATCTCCTAACCAATAATGTACAAACTCTCCAAAGCCTAAGGCTCCAAGTGCTGCATCAAAGGTTCCCCCTGGCTCAAAAAACACTCTAAACATCATTGATATAGCAACTCCGCTTATAAGAGTTGGAAAAACAAAGCTTGCTTTAAAGAATCCTTTAAATTTTACCTTTGATGATAACATAATAGCAAAAATCATAGCTATTATTATTTGAAGTATTCCAGATAAAAAGTAATATAAACTATTTTTAAATACTTGAAAATAAGTTGGGTTTGTTAGTACCTTTATATAATTATCAAAGCCAATAAACTCTTTAGTGCTTGATATTCCATTCCACGATGTAAAACTATATATAACTATTTCAATTATAGGTAAAAATCCAAATAAAAATAACAACAAAATAGGAAAAAAAAGAAAGAGAAAAATAATTTGTCTTTCTTTTTTTATGAAATTCACATTATTCATTTGCCTTTACTGCAGCTTCCCACTTAGCTTCTAAAGAATTCACATAATCAGTATAACTTTCATTTTGATTTGGATATAAACCTATATTAATAACCTTTTGAAGTACATCAGTTAATCTTCCAACCCCTACTTCATTAGCAATTGTAGCATACTTAGCATCAATTTCTGGAGTTTCTGTAGCTGATGTTAAAACTATATTATTCTTTTCAAAAATTTCTTTTTCTTCATCACTTAAATCTTCTTTACTTGGTGACATTCCACCTAAATCCTCTGCATATCCACTTTGAGCTGAAATAAAGAATTCTAAAAACGCTTTAGCTGTTGCTTTATTTTCACTATTTTTATTTATTCCAATTACTGATGGTGCTCCAAAGGCAATACTTGTTTGACCATTAAACTTAACAGGTAATGAAGCAATACTTATTTTACTACCATTTGATGTAAGACCTTGAATCATCTTTGCATCTTGAGAGCCCTTCATTATCATAGCTACTTGTCCATCTGCAAGCATTTGTAATGACTTATTAAAGTCTCCTGTTATAGGATCTGGTTCAGTAAGTCCATTTGAAGATAACTCATAGAATAAATCCATTATTTCACGTATTGGTTGACCTTCTTTAAATGCAGTTCCTGCCTTTAACATTTCTGATCTATATTGTTCTCCACCATAAGAAGTTAATGTTCCTCCCCAAGTTCCTAATGTCTTATTGTAATTTGTATAGAAAGGAATAGCATCAGTATTTTCTTTTATCTTCTTACATGCTTCTATAAATTCTTCAGTAGAAGTTGGCATTTCTTCTACTCCCGCCTTCTTTAAAACTTCTTCATTATAAATAATTCCTAAGCTATTTAAAGCAACTGGTAATCCATATGCAATATCATTATAATCTGCTTCTGTAACATCAATATACTTTTCTTCAAGTTCAGAAACACTTCCTAAGGCTTCAAAATAATTTTCATATTCTTCCGGAGTTCCATTCATAGTAAATGGTATAAATAAAACATCACCATAATCCTTAGTATTCATTCTAGTTGATATATACTTGTCATAATCTGAAGATGATTCCCATACTATATCTTCAACATTTGGATATAGCTTTTTAAAATCTTCCTCTATTTTTGCAAATAATTCATCTGCATCTGTTCTAGAGGTAACAACTTTTATTGTTCCCCCAATTTCATCACTTTTTTTTTCTTCTTTACTTTTACATCCAACCATAAGGATTGGTAACATTAATAAGCTTGCTATTATCTTCTTTGCCTTCATTTTAATTACTCCTTATATTTTGTTTTGTTAATATATCAAAAACATTAGCTTTACTAAAATTAAAACAAATATTAATTCTATCCCCTATTTTTATATTATTTACCTTATAATCCTTTAAGGTAACATTAATATCATTATGTCTAAGATAATAAATTGTTTCACTTCCAAGATACTCGATTTTTTCTACAGTTCCTTGAAAATATTCTTCATTAGGATTATCTACCTTAATAGTATCTTCAGATCTTATGCCAATTATATATTTTCCTTTATTTAAATCATTAAACTCATTAGGTTTACTAAATTTAATTGAGTCTCCTATAATTATATGATCTTCATCTATAATTACATCTATTAAATTAATTTGAGGTCTACCAATAAAAGTTGCTACAAATATATTACTAGAGTTATTATATATTTCGAAAGGACTTCCTATTTGCTGAACTTCTCCATTATTTAATATAACTATCTTATCAGCCATAGATAAGGCTTCCACTTGATCATGAGTAACATATATAGTGGTTGCATTTAATTCATTATGCAAATTTCTAATTTCATTTGAAGTAGAATTCCTAAGCTTAGCGTCTAAATTAGATAAAGGTTCGTCCATTAAAAAGCACTTAGGATTCCTAACCATAGCCCTAGCTAAAGCTATTCTTTGCCTTTGTCCACCTGATAAATTCTTAGGCTTAGACTTTAAGCACTCCTGAAGCTTTAATATATTAGCTGCCCACATTACTTTTTCCTGAATTTCCTTTTTATTTTCCTTCCTTATCTTCATTCCAAAAGCAATATTTTCATAAGCAGTTAAGTGTGGATACAAAGCATAATTTTGAAAAACCATAGAAACATCCCTATTTTTAGGCTCTATATCATTAATTACTTTACCATCTACTATTATTTTCCCTTCAGTTATATCCTCAAAGCCACAGAGTAAATCCAAAAGAGTTGATTTACCACTTCCACTAGGTCCAAGTATTACTACAAACTCACCCTTTTCAATTTTAAAATCTATATTTTTAAGTGCATACTTATCAGCATTCTTATACTTCTTAGATAAATTATGGAACTCTATATAACTAATATTAATCACCCCCATATAAGTCAATAAATATAAAGTTTTATAATTGCTATATTAGTATATATCTATTTGGATTGATAAATCAATAACAAAGTTGGATTTTGCTATGCAAAATAATGAAAAATGTAGAATGAAGAATGTAAAATTGCTGAAATAACTCAGACAAGCTGAGTTATGAAAATTATAAATTCAAATGAATTTGATACTTAATTTTTTTATTATTTCATGCCAATTTTGCTTTAGAAAAGAGGCTTTTCATTTTCAAAACTCCGCAGGAGTTTTCACATTAATTATGCACTATGCATTATGCATTTTGCGTAAGCAAATAAATTCTTTCCTTTCGATTTTGCGAATGCAAAAGAGAATCTTCATTCTTTCACTTTACAAAACTCTGAAAGAGTTTTTACCTAAATTCTACATTTTACATTCTACATTCTTCATTATATAAGATTGCTTTGCAATCTTATAATTGACATGGTCTTTTACCATCCCTATAATTAATATATAGTTAATGGTTACGTTATGTAGTAATTAATGTGCACAAATGAAAGGAGTGCTTTAATTGGAAAATAATATAGAGAAGAAAAAGGTTATTTTTAGTGGAATTCAACCTTCTGGTCAATTAACTTTAGGAAATTACCTAGGGGCTATTAAAAACTGGGTTAAACTACAAGATGAATTTGATTGTTATTTTTGTGTAGTTGATTTACATGCTATTACAGTTAGACAGGAACCAAAGGATTTAAGACAAAGAACTTTAGAAGTTCTAGCAATATATATTGCTGCAGGCATTGATCCTAAGAAGAATACTTTATTTATACAATCTCATGTACCAGCTCATAGTGAAGCAGCTTGGCTTTTAACTTGTAACACTTACATGGGTGAATTAGGCAGAATGACTCAATACAAAGATAAATCTCAAAAGTATGGTGATTCCATAGGTGCCGGACTATTTACTTATCCAGTTTTAATGGCAGCTGATATCCTTTTATATAATGCAGATTTAGTACCTGTTGGTCAAGATCAAAAGCAGCATTTAGAATTAGCTAGAGATATAGCAAATAGATTTAATAATGTATATAGCCCAACCTTTAAGATACCTGATCCATATATTCCAAAGATAGGTGCAAAGGTTATGAGCCTTCAAGAACCTACTAAGAAGATGTCTAAGTCAGATGATAATCCAAATGCTTATATATTAATTATGGATCCACCTGAAGTAATTAGAAAAAAGGTAGCTCGTGCTGTAACTGATAGCATTGGAGTTGTTAATTATACTGATGAGCAACCAGGAGTTAAAAACCTATTAGATATATTAATTGCAATTAAGAAAACTACTGCTGAAGAGTTAGTTGAATATTATAAAGGAAAAGGCTATGCTGATTTAAAGAAAGATGTAGCTGATGCTATTGTTTCTGAATTGGAGCCAATTCAAAATAAGGTTAATGAAATCCTTAAGAATAAGAAAGCTTTAGAGGAAATATATAAGCTAGGTGCTGAAAAGGCTAGCTATGTTTCAATGAAGACTCTTAGAAAAATGCAAAAGAAAATTGGATTTATTCCTAGATAGATTTTTACAAGGTGCTGTGGCACAATGTAAAATGAATAATGAAAAATGTAAAATTAAAGAAGAAACTCCCTTAGGAGTTTCTAAAATATATATCTTTTTAGTAATTCGTTTCGAATTACATCAATAATTCTACATTTTACATTCTACATTTTTAATTAAGGAGCTGTTGCGACAGCTCCTTAATAATATATTATATTATGAGGTATTTTTATGATTAAATTTTATGAGAAATCAACCTATATACTAATATTACTATTTGTATTTCTATTCCCTATACTTCCTAGTTATGGAATATTTAGTACAGATATATTAATTTATACTCTTTTATTAATACAAATATTAGGGATAATTTTCATTTCAGAAGAACGAAAGAGCTTATTACTAAATTTGAAGAATATTATTTTAAAGGATAAGATTTTTATAACGCTAATCTTGTTAAATATCTTAATGTATTTGTCAATGTTTAGAGCTTTTAATAAATATGTAACCATAACAAATAGTATTCGATTCTCAATGTATCTATTTATATTTTATATTATTTCCTACAAGTTAAAGAAATCTTCTATAAATAACGTAATTATAGTATTTTTATCTTCATCTATATTTATAAGTTTAATAACTATATTCCAGGTTATTTATACTAAAATTATGGGCAGTAATGTTGATATGGAACATAGGATCGCTTCTACTCTTGAAAATCCTAATAATCTTGGAGCTTATAGTATAATTGTACTTTTTATATTTATTAACTACTTAATAAAAACTAAAAATAAGAAAATGAAGATTATAAGTTCTATTGCAACCTTGCTTTTATTATTTAATATTATAGTATCACAATCTAGAAATGCCCTTTTAGCATTAATACTAGGTATATTTATTTTTGCAATATTATATAATAAACGATTTTTATTATACTCTATTTTTGTGCCAATAATTTTATTTATAATTCCTCAAACAAGAGGTAGGCTTTTTGCTGTGCTTGACATGAATCAAAATGACTCAAGACTTAAAATATGGAAGCTAACAGAAATTATGATAAATAACAATAATAGATTGTTTGGCTTAGGATATGAGAACTATTCCCTTAATTATAAATCTTATTTAGATAGCAATCCCTCTTATTTTGTAAGAGAAAGTTTACTCCCACTCCATCCACATAATGCAATATTAAAATTTCAAGTGGAACTAGGGATTTTTGGTACAATACTATTTATACTATTTATTATTTTCTCAATATGGTACTTTTATAAACTTGTTAAGTATAAAATAAATAGTGATTCTCTTGATTTATCTTTAGGATTATTTGTTAGCTTCATAAGCTTTCAAATTATGAATATTATTGATTGCTATTATGGTCCTATTAAGATAATGTATTCATTCTTTATAATTCTAGGAATACTTAATAGCAACTTATTAAAAAGTAAAAATACTTAAAATATGCTAAAATAAAAAGAGAATGCAGCTATTATTTATTGCATTCTCTAATAATTTATATAAATATATATAAACTAGTTTTTCCAATCCCTATTTGTTAGATATTCTATAAATGGTTCTCTTAAATCATCTCTTTTTAAAGCAAATTCTACAGTTGCTTGTAAGAAACCCAGTTTATCTCCTACATCATATCTTCTTCCCTCAAAGTTGTATGCATACATAGCTTCACTTTCTATTAAAGTTTGAAGAGCATCAGTAAGCTGTATTTCTCCACCTTTACCTGGTTCTGTATTTTGTAATATATCAAATATTTGAGGAGTAATTATATATCTACCTAATATAGCAACATTACTTGGTGCCTCTTCTATAGCTGGTTTTTCAATTAACTTTTTCACCTTATAAACTCTATCTTCAATATGAATTCCATCTACTATTCCATATTTATTTACCTCTTCATGCTTAACTGTTTGAACTCCTAGTATGGTTGTCTTATATTCCTTATAGCAATCCATTAATTGCTTAAGGCAAGGAACTTCTGAATCAACAACATCATCTCCTAGTAAAACAGCAAATGGTTCATTTCCAACAAAGGCTCTAGCACATAATATAGCATGGCCTAATCCTTTAGGCTCCTTTTGTCTTATATAATGAATATCAACCATATCTGATATATTTCTTACCATTTCTAAAAGGTCATCTTTATGATTCTTCTCAAGTTCCATTTCAAGCTCTACAGATTTATCAAAATGATCCTCTATACACTTTTTATTTCTTCCTGTGATTATTAATATTTCTTCGATTCCTGAAGCCACTGCTTCTTCAATTATATATTGAATTGTAGGCTTATCAACTATAGGAAGCATTTCCTTTGGTTGAGCCTTTGTTGCTGGTAAAAATCTAGTACCAAGGCCAGCTGCTGGTATAATGGCTTTTCTGACTTTCATATCTATCCCTCACATCTATATATATATATTTTACATAATATAACATATCTATATTATCATATTAAAATAAATAGTTCAATTCACCTTTAGTAAATTGAACCATTTTATAAATTTTCAACAATTATCTATCTAATGCTTTTTATAAATTCAATAAATTTATCATGCTCTATAGCAAAATTTCCAGAAACCTTATCCCCATCATTTAAATTCTTAGTTACAACTGAACCAAGACTTATACTAACATTATTGCCCAAAATAAGTGCATTAGATATAGTTGCACCTAATCCTACCCAAGAATCATCACCTAATACTGTTCTCCCTCCAAAGGTAGACCTTGAAGCAATTAAACATCTATTACCTATTTTTACTCCATGCTCTATATGCACTAAATTATCAAGCTTAGAATAATCTCCTATAATTGTATTATCCCAGGTATAAAGTGCTTTATCTACACAAGAATTATATTGGATTTCAACATTATTACCAACAATTACCCCACCACAATGATTTACATTCATTATGATTCCATCAACTCTCTTATATTCAAAGCCTTCTCCACCTAATATAACACCAGCTCTTATAATACTGTTATCTCCAATTACAGTATTTTCTCTAATTACTGCAAAATCTTCTATAATAACATTATTACCAATTACAACATTGCTTTCACTTATTGAGGATAACTTACTTATCTTACATCCTTCACCAATTATAGTATTAAAGTCTCTTCTTTTATATCCTTCTTTAGTAGATAATGTATTATGTAACTTAAAATAATCCATCCTTGGGTTACCTGAAATAATAATACCATATCTACTTTTAAGCTTTTCACCTAATTCTTTAGTTGTAATTAAAGAAGTTATTTTATTACTTAAGCTTTTTATATATTTTTCACTTTCGATAAATGTAAGAATTTTTTCATCACAATCTGCAACTGCAAGTCCTAAACTAGTAAATTCTCCATCTTTTAATACATATAACCCACCTAATAACTCACTTACTTCACTTAATAACATAAAATTCTCCTTAACCTCTAATTATCTAGATATTTTTTTATTTTTTTCTTCTATGTTTTTACTTTTAAAAATATAAAAATTAAATAATCCTAATATAAATCCAATTCCATATGAAATATGTAATATTGGGAATGTAATAAATATATAAGGAAATAGCTTAAAATTTTTCTTCTTAGATATTTTTATACTAAAAATAGCATCTAAAATTAAGTATAGAAGTATTGTTAATAAATATCCCCCTAAAATTAATTTTGAAAAAATACTTGCTATTCCTCCAAATAATAAAAATAAAACAAACATAAGAGGTATTAAGTGCCTAAATGATGCTGGTTTATTATGCTTTTGAATAACCCTAACCTTCCAAAATCCATATTGATAGTATTGTCTCCATAATTTTTTAAAATCACCTCTACTATAATATGTTGATTTTATTTTAGGATTTAATAATATCTTTTTACCGCTCTTTTGAACTCTAAAATTCAATTCATCATCTTGGTTTCTAACTAACTCTTCATCAAATAAGCCAATATCAATAATAAAATTTCTATCATAGGCTCCAAATCCTACTGTATCTACAAATGCTTCTTTATCTGAGTATCTAAACAAAGCATTTCCTACACCAAAGGGACAACTCATAGCCTCTGCTATAGCTTCTCCTTTAATACTATCATTTACTGTAGTTATTACTCCTCCAGCACATCCTATTTCCTTATTAGCTAGAGCTAAAACATTTTCCTTTACAAAATCTTTATCAGCATATGCATGGGCTCCAAATATAATAATTATATCTGATTTACTTTTCCTAATTCCAAGATTCATACCAGCAGGTGCTGTAAATTTTTTATTATCTATTAGAACTATATTATTATGTTCCTTTGACATTTCATTTATTATCTTTCTAGTTTTATCTGTGGACATTCCATCAGCTATAATTATTTCTATCAATTCTTTAGGATAGCTTTGATTCAAAAAAGAATCTATACACTGTTTTATATAATTTTCTTCATTCCTACAAGGAATAATAATTGAAACTGTTTTATTCACAACTACAACTCCTAACTCATTTCAATATATGTTAAATCCATCTATTAATTATATCACACTAATTAATTTAAACAATAAATAGGATTTGATATTTATTTACCAGAAATTTAAAATAGGTTTTCATTGAAGGTTTTCTAACATTATGATAATATATTTCAGTATTATTAAATATTTAATTAAAAATTTCTATCTTTTTTTACTAAACTTTAAATAATCTTGTAAATTACGGAGGATAAAGAATGAATAAAAGCACAAAAGATTCTATCATAGTAGGTTTTGCTCTATTTTCAATGTTTTTTGGAGCAGGAAATCTAATTTTCCCTGCATTCTTAGGAAATACAATAGGAGATCAATACCTTTTAGGTATTATAGGATTTATCTTAACTGGAGTAGGATTGCCACTTTTAGCAATAATGGCTTGTTCTAAAGGAGATGGAAGCTTTAAGTCTATTGCAAATAAGGTAAGTCCAAAGTTTGCTATTATTTTTACAGCTATATTATTTATTGCAATTGGACCTATGCTTGCAATTCCTAGAACTGCTGCAACTACTTTTGAATTAACAATAAACCCATTTTTTAGTAATGTATCTCCTTTTATTGCAATGACTATATATTTCCTAATTAATTTATATTTTGTTTTAGGAAAAACTTCAATAATTGATACTATTGGAAAATACTTAACACCTTCACTAATGATACTATTATTTATTTTAATAGTTAAAGGCTTAGTTATGCCTATTGGTAATGTTGTAGAAACTAATGCAATTAATGTTTTCCCTAATTCTTTACTAGAGGGATATCAAACAATGGATGCTATAGCTGCCCTTTTATTTGCTGGAATGATAACAACCTCTTTAAAATCTAAGGGCTATAAAGATAAAGAAATGCCTACAATGATTATGAAATCAAGTTTAGTTGCTATATTAGGACTTGCTTTTGTATATGGTGGATTAACTTACATAGGTGCGCAAACAATTGGAGTAGCTTCACCTGAAATAAGTAAAACTAGTTTATTAATATTAATTTCTAAAAGTATTTTAGGAAATATCGGACCAGTTATTATAGGAATAGCAATGGGACTAGCTTGCTTAACTACTTCTATAGGCTTAATAACTTCAGGTGCAAATTTCTTCGAAAGAATATCAAATGGTAAGTTATCTTTTAAGCTTAATGCAATATTAATATCAGTTGTAAGTTTAGGTATTGCTACTCTTGGTGTTGACAATATAGTAGTTTTATCAGTTCCAATTTTAAATATACTTTATCCTGTTTCAATGACTCTTATAGGAACTGCACTTTTATCTAAATATATTAACAACAATAAAGCAGTTAAAGTTGGTGTTTATACATCATTAGTATTTGGTATTTTATTTGCTATTCCTGGAATAAACTTAAACTTTATTCCTTTAGCTGAATTTGGTTTTGGTTGGTTTATTCCAACAGTACTTGCTATAGTATTTAGCTATATTATATTTACAATTACAGATAAGGAAGAGCAAGAACCAGAATTTGAGTAACAAGTAATAGAGGTTTAAGTGCAAGTTTAAATTATATATTATGTATTGACTCTTATATTCCTCTTTAAATTACTATTCTAACTTAAAATTACATATAGATAACCAAAAAGGATGCCTAAAAAGCATCCTTTTTGGTTATCTATATTAATGAAGATTAGAAGCTTAACATAAAATTCTAAGGAAAACCAAGAACTCTTTAATTAATACATTTAAGCTTGTCCTTAAGTTTATTTGATGTTGTGTTATATCTTACTTCTTACCTATTAGTTAACTATTACTTTCCTACTTATCTATTACTTCTTAACTATTAGTTCTTCACTTCTAATAGTATACATCCTTCTTCACTTTTTTAAAGTTTCTAAATATATAATGTGTTGCTATACTTACTGCAATTATTATTATCACTTTTAAAAGTGCCATCTCATAAACTCCTAAGTTATTTTTAAAATATATCTCATCTATGAGAGCACTTATATATGGTGCACTTAACACTCCACCTAAGGTCATCATAATAAATTTTGCCATTTTTTTAGGAAAGCTTAAAATTATTCCTTCATTCATATTTTCCACTAGCATTTTATTTGTTAATATTTTAGAGATAAAAATTAGTAGAATCCCAATTATTATAAAAATAATTGACATAAATATAATCTGTAAAGCTGTTACAGTATTTCCTATGCTTATACCACCTATATATTCAATTAATCCATTATAAACATATCTTAACCCTCTCCATTGGCCATAAGAATAATAGCTAAGCAGTGGATCAAAGTTAATTAATAAGAAAATTAAATATATAAGAGAAATAACTCCTGCTGCAATTAAATAATAAAGATTTGAAAAAATACTATCTAATACCGCTATAACTCCTATGATTATAGATGATAAACTAATTATTCTTATAACATCTAACAACACCATTATATAAAAATCATTTATATATATTAAAATATCTTGATACTGAATATAATTTTTAATAATTATAGATAAATACATTCCAATAAATATTAGAACTGAAATTACCATTATAATAAGCTCTCTTTTTCTAATATCTATTCTTGAAAATGGTCCTGCTAAAAAAGTAGACCACTTTTTTCTTTTGAAAATTCCAACTATTATCATATATACAATTCCAATATAAGCAATTAATAGCAGTACTCCTTCAACAGAAAAAATAAATTTACTATCTGTTTGGTTGTACAAATAGCTACTTATTTGAAAACTAAAGTAATTATTACTTAATATTAAAAACAATATAAAAGTTGATATATACACCATACATAATGGAAGAAAGATATTAGCATCTCCTTGATAAAATAAATTATTATTTAAATATTTCTTCATTGCTAACCTTCCCTTCTATCCTATTTATAAACACCTCTTCTAAACTTAAATCTATTTCTTCTATAAATAAAGGGTTAAACTTCTTAACATAATCTATAAACTTCTCTTCATTATCTTCTATTACTATTGTAAATACCCTTCCAACTTGAGAAATATTAAATATTCCCGGGAAATATAAATCTTCTTCATATACAGGCATATCAAAGGCAATTTGTATCTTCTTAATATTTTTCTTTATATTATCTAAGGTATTATGATACTCAACCTTTCCTTCATTTAATATTAATACATCATCACAAACTCTTTCTAACTCTGTTAAGTTATGTGAACTAATAATAACAGATTTATTACCACTTGATACTTCCTCCATTATTATCTTCAGAACCTTTTCTTTTAATATTGGATCTAAACCTGAAGTTGGTTCATCTAAAACTAATAATTCAGCATTTAAAGAAAAAGCTATCATCAAATTTACCCTCATCTTCATACCTTTGGATAATTGCAGAAATCTTTTATTAAGAGGAATCTTAAATATCTTATTTATACTATAAAATCTTTCTTCATTAAAATCAGGATATAAGCCTTTATAAAACTTAACTATTTCTCTTAATGTAATTAAATAAAAGCTACTATGTTCATCTGGCACAAAGGATATTTTCTTCTTAACATTTGGATTATCATATATTTCTTCACCATCATAAAGTGCTATTCCTGATGTTCCTTTATAAATTCCAACAATACCTTTTATTAAAGAAGTTTTACCTACTCCACTAGGCCCTACTATACCTAATACCTTTCCCTTATCTAAAGAAAAGTTTATGTTATCTAATATATTAAACTCTCCATAACTAAAAGAGTAATCTTTTAACTCCAACATTATATTTCACCCCTTATATGCCTATATTCCTTACTTAATAATGAAATTAAGTCCTTTTCTCCTAAGCCTAAGTAATTTGCTTCTAAAATAATTTTCTTAAAATCAGCAATTATATTATCTAACTTTTCCTTGGAAATACTTGTATTATAATCCGTAGCTATAAAAGTGCCTTTTCCTCTTATTACTTCAACTATATTCTCTTTTTCAAGCTCAATATAAGCCTTACTAACAGTATTAGGATTTATAGTTAAAACTGTAGATAACTCCCTAACTGAAGGTAATTTATCTCCTGCTTTAAAGACTCCTTTAAGTATAAGCTCCTTAATTCCAAATATGACTTGCTCATAAATTGGAGTACTAAGCCTCGCATCTATTTTTAACATAACCTCACCTCGACTTTAGGCTACTGATAACTTACTGAATAATAATCAACTACAAATCCTTCACCTTCATTTACAACTATTAAATATATACTTAATGGCTCTCCTTCTACACCATCAGTATTCTTAATAGTCCCATCTTCATTAATAGAATTTTTATCAATATGACTATTGTATACACCATAGCCATCTAATCTATATACCCTTGGATTCTCATCTCTTTTATAATTAGATATCTGCTTAAAGGAATATTCATAATTCTCCTTTAAATATGTAAGAGAATTATAATCTACTTCCTGCATTTCATAACTATATAGCACAGGTACTTGTCCTAATATAGATTTATATGACATAAAAGTTCCAGTATATAATCTGTATCTCTTAGATATACTTTCTAAGAATTCTCTTGGTAGAATTTCATAATAACCATTCTTTTCCTTTACAGTTTCGTAACTATTTATATATCCTATAAAATTAACTATTGCCTCTTCAGGCTTTTTAAAGTTCTCTTTTTTTTCATATAACTTTTCTCTCTTGCCAAAGGCTGATACTATAAAAAAAGCTAAAATAACAGCACCAACAGCTAAAAATGTTGATTTCTTCATACCTATTCCTCCTGAAGAATAAAATAAAAAATACTAAGTGTACTAATATAAGTAGTACACTTAGTATTATATGGAATTAATTGTATTTATTCAATTAATATTTTCTTAATATGTATTATAACTATATTAAATTTTCCTTAAAATTAGGATAATAATTTATCATATAAATTTAACAATTTTTTTTCTTCACTATCCCAACAGAAGTTATTAACAAAGTTATTTCTATTACTTTTACCTATTTTACTAATTTCATCTCTATTATTCATATATAACTCTATTGCCTTGGATATTTCCTTTATATCTAATGGATCGACATATTGTCCTATATTACCAAATAGGTCCTTCCAAAATGGAAAATCTGATAATATAACTGGTAATTCACAAGCCATATATTCTATAACTTTGGTAGGTATAGCCTTTTTATAATTAGGTGTAGGATGTAAAACACTTAATCCAACATCAGCTGACTTCACATATTTATATAAATCTTTTGCTTTGAATTCTCCAAAATAAACAGTATTCTCATAACCTTTAAGAGCTTCACATTCAGACTTTAATTCCTCTGATTCCCATTGACCTGCTAGCCATAATTTAACATTTCCATTAAATTTCTCTGTAGCCTTAATCATTTCTTTTATTCCTCTTATTTGTGTTATAGAACCTATATATAATACTATAAATTCTTTTCTATTAACCTTTTCTTCAATAGGTTTACTTTCATCAATTATATCTTTAATTGCATAGTTTTTAACACTAATAACATTTTTATTATATTTCTCAAATTCATCTTTTAGTTCATCAAGTATAGTTATAATAGCACTAAAACTTTTGCTTTGATATTTCTCATATTTATTAAATACTGAAGCTATAATTTTCTTAAACCATTTTGGTCCTAAATAACTTTTGGATAATATCTGCTTAGGAACATCTTCATGAACATCATATATTACTTTTTTACCTTTTCTAACAAGTCTCTTACCTATTGGTATCAATTCTGGATCATGAAAATGGTAAATATCTGCATCTAATTCTAGTGCCTTCTTATATGCCTCATTACTTTTATAAATTAATCTTTCTATTCTACCATTTCTTTTAGTAAGCGGGACTATATCCACACCATTAATCCTTTTAACTCTATCCGAAGTAATTATTAATGAAACATCATAACCAGCCTTCTTTATACTACTACATTGTTTAAACAATATCCTATTATCATTTTCACGATGCACAGTTGAAATATGGCATACCTTTTTTTTCATTCAACCACCTTACCCATTTATGTATATTTATATCTCTATTTAATTACTTCATATCTGAGCTTGAAAAATTATTAAATGGGAAATTTACTGGCATTCCAGTTTTTCTTGACTTATATGCAGCTAAAATAATTGATAAAGGAACAATAGCATCTTCACCACTAACATATGGCTTTCTATCTTCATTAATAGCTTCTACAACGTCTCTAAATAAAGGAGTATGTCCTTTTCCATAAACACTATCTATTTCAACTTGTAAATCCTTCTTAACAGCTTCTTCATCTGCCCCTTCAAATCTCCAAGTCTTAAGTTCATTAACAGCTAGGCCACCTATTACTACAGTTCCATCGGTACCAAATATACTTAAAGTTTCCTCTAAGTTCTTTGGATATACTACTGCACTTCCTTCAACTATACCAATAGCTCCATTTTTAAATCTAATTACTATAGCTCCAAAGTCTTCTCCTTCAATAGGATTTCTAAAAGTATCAGCCTCTGCATATACTCTTTCAACTTCAGAACCTATCATCCATTGTAATAAGTCTATATTATGAATACATTGATTCATTAAGGTACCACCATCTAAATCCCAAGTACCTCTCCATGGAGCTTGCTTATAATAATTATCGTCTCTTCTCCAAAGAATTCTAGCAGTTCCATTCATTATTCTTCCGAACTTATCAGCTTCAACTGCTTCTCTTAGCTTTTGAACTGGTTTATTAAATCTATTTTGATGTGCTACAGATAATTTAACATTATTTTCTTTTGCAACTTTAATCATTTCATTAGCATCATCAATTGACATAGCCATAGGTTTTTCAACTATTACATGTTTTCCTTTATTCATACAATAAATTGCAATTTCAGCATGATATCCACTTTCAGTAGCAATAGTTACCACATCTATATCTTCTTTTTCAAGCATTTCCTTATAGTTTTCATATACTCCAACATTTATTGAAGAATCCTTCATTTTTTCAATATATTCTTTCGCCTTAGCTTCAGCTAAATCTACTTTAACATCACATGTAGCTACTAAATTAGCCACATCCTTATTTTCATAAAGTCCTTCCACATGTTTATATGAAATTCTTCCACAACCGATAATTGCAAAATTAAGTTTTTTCATCTTTATACCACCTTATATACATTTTATTATAGTTTTAACTATTAAATATATATCAAAAAAAACATTGCTCTTCTCGATATATTCTAAGTTTAAACTAAGTTTATCTTTCATTATAACGTTAATATAGTACTCTTCTGGATTATCTACTTTTCCAAGTATATCATTTTCATCTTTATATCTTAAAGATGCCATATCTGTGATTCCTGGTCTAATACTTAAAACCTTTTTTTGTTCATCATTATATAAAGCAACATACTTAGGAACTTCTGGTCTTGGTCCTACTAAACTCATATCTCCTAACAAAACATTAAATAATTGAGGCAATTCATCTATTTTAAATTTCCTAAGAAATGCACCCACTTTTGTTATTCTACTATCATTACCTATAGTTATTTGCTTTCCAAGCTTTTCAGCATCAGTTACCATAGTTCTAAATTTATATATATTAAATTCTTTGCCATCTTTACCTACTCTTTTTTGTAAGAATAATATACTTCCTCTAGAATCTATTTTTATTGCAATACTAACTATTATAAATATTGGTGATAATATAATTATTCCCACTAAAGATACTAGGAAATCAAATATTCTTTTTATTATTTGATTAATTTTATTCATTATCTATCCTCTACTTTATTCATATTTACTATTATTTATTCTTCTGTAACAGCTACCTCATTTACTTCTGAGGGTTCCTTATATGTTGGAACAATTTGCTTCATTTTTTCTTTAATTAATTTATCATCAGTTTCATTTAATACTTCTTTAAGTTCCTCTAATTTTTTATTTAAACTATCTATACTTTCAAAGGTTGGTTTTCCTATATATATTTTATTATGTTCAGTACTTTGAAGACCTTCTTCACTCATTAATAATTCTTCATATAGCTTTTCCCCTGGTCTTAATCCTGTTACTTTTATTTTTATATCCCTATTAGGCTCTAAGCCAGAAAGTTTAATTAAATCCAAGGCTAAATCATAGATTTTAACTGGCTTCCCCATATCTAAAACAAATACTTCTCCACCTTTAGCAAAGCACCCAGCTTGTAGAACTAACTGTGCTGCCTCAGGAATAAGCATAAAGTATCTAGTTATATTCTTATGAGTTACAGTTACTGGTCCACCATTTTGAATTTGCTTTTTAAATAAAGGAATTACTGATCCATTACTTCCTAATACATTACCAAACCTAACAGCAACAAACTCTGTTTCACTTATTGTATTATAGGATTGAATAATCATCTCACAAAGTCTCTTAGTAGCTCCCATTATATTAGTTGGGTTCACAGCCTTATCTGTAGATATTAAAACTAATCTATCAATTTTATGTTCATGAGCTGTTTTAACAAGATTTAATGTTCCAAAAACATTATTTTTAATTGCTTCCTTTGGACTATCCTCCATTAAAGGAACATGTTTGTGAGCTGCTGCATGGAATACAACATCTACATTATATTTATTAAATATTTCTTCTAATCTATCTTTATCCCTAATAGACCCAATTAATACATCCATATTTATATTAGGATATCTATCCTTAAGTTCATTTTGAATATCATAAACTGTATTTTCATAAATATCAAATAAAATTAATTTTTTAGGTCCAAAAGGTACTATTTGTCTACATAATTCAGATCCAATGGATCCACCTGCACCTGTCACTAGCACTACTTTATTATTCAAATAATTTGAAATACCATTATTATCAAGGACCACTGGATCTCTTCCAAGTAAATCCTCTAATTCTACGTCTTTAATTTTACTAACTGTTGCTTCTCCAGATATTATTTCATATATACCTGGAATTATCTTAACCTTACAATTAGTCTTTTTGCATATTGCTAAAATTTCTCGTTTATTTTCATTATCTATAGAAGGAATAGCTAATATTATAGTATCAATTTCCTTTTCTTCAGCCAATCTAACTATATCTTCTCTCTTTCCTTCAACCTTTACTCCACTAATACGCTTTCCTTGTTTAAAATCTCTATCATCTATTAATAAAATAGGATTTAGTTTAAGATTTCTTCTTGAAAGCATCTCATTAATTATCATAGTTCCAGCAGAACCTGCTCCTATAATCATAACTCTTTCTTGATCACTTGCGTATTTATATGGCATGTATAGTAAGGCTCTTCTATAAACCCTATATAAAATTCTATATCCTAAGGTAAAAATACATACTAGCATAGTTCCTATTACTGATACATTTAGAGGTATAGTAGAACCAAAATTTCTAGTATACACAATAACTATTGCTCCTGCTAGAATTCCACCACCTACACCTAGTAAAAATTCATCTGTACCTGTTAAATGCCAAAGAGAACTATACATCTTAAATAATGCAAAACATATGATATAAGTAACTGTAACAAATATCATATCTTGTTCATATATTGTTGCAAATTCAGTAAATCTCTCATAAGCTGTTATATTAATAGCTAGCAAGTATGCCATATTAACTAAGAATATATCTATTACTACAAGTAAAAATGTTTTAAGCTTATTCATTTTTTTCCTCCTCTTCTCACAAATAAGAAGATTTTCTACTAATCAATTTAATTAATATAAAATTTTACTTATATAATTATACTACTATTTAAATTTAATTGTCTACAAAGTATGACTTTTTCTATTATTATATTTATTAAAGCTATAGGATTTCCTATAGCTTAGTTAATTATATAAATTTCTTTATTAATTCTACTATTTTATGTGATGCTTTTCCATCACCAAATATTAACTCTTGTTCAGTTTTAGGAATGAAGTTTTTAATTGCATCTAGTATTAAACTCTTATGTGTTCCAACTACTACATTCCAACCAACTTCAACAGTTTCTATCCATTCAGTTTCGTCTCTCATAGTAATACATGGCTTTTTCATAAAATATGCTTCCTTTTGAACTCCACCACTATCAGTAACTATCTTCTTGGAATTTGATTCTAGCATTAACATTTCTAAGTATCCAATTGGTTCTATTATTTTTATATTTTTATTAAAACTTAAACCATAGTCATTAATGAATTTTTTTGTTCTAGGATGTAATGGTAATATAATTGTTTCATTACTTTCATTTAATGCTTCAATTATATTTTTTAATCTATCTATATTATTAGTATTCTCGGCTCTATGAATAGTTGTTAATATGTATTCATTTTTAGCTACACCTAATTTTTCTAATAAGTCTTCCTTAAGCTTAGACTTTTCCTTAAACATTAATACAGCATCATACATAACATCACCAATGTTATAAACACCTTGTGTAATACCTTCATTTTTAAGATTTTTTTCTGCATCAACTGTAGGAACTAATAATAGTTTTGATAAATTATCAGTAAGTATTCTATTTTGTTCTTCTGGCATAGCTTTATTAAAACTTCTAAGGCCAGCTTCTACATGTATTACAGGTATTAATAGTTTACTTGCTGCTAATGCTCCTGCTAAAGTTGAGTTGGTATCCCCATAAACTAATACGCAATCTGGTTTCTCATTAATATAGATTTCTTCAAGTTTTGCTAACATTTCTCCAGTCATCTTTCCATGACTACCAGACCCTATTTTTAAGTTATAGTCAGGCATGGGAATACCTAACTCTTCAAAAAAGATTTTAGACATATTATCATCATAGTGTTGACCCGTATGAACCAACTTCTCATCAAAATGTTTTCTTAATTCCCTCGATACTGGTGCAGCTTTTATAAATTGCGGTCTTGCACCAACAACTGTAATAATTTTCATACTCAACCTCCATATGATATTTATATATTCCTTAAATTACTTATTTGATGAACTCTCTTGTTCCAAGTATTATTAATCTTAGTATTCTTAACATTCTTAGTATATTCTAAGATATCAGTAATATCAATGTTAATTAAAGCATTATATAAACTATCTACATTATCTTCTACAACTACTCCAATTTTATTTAATTCAATAAAATTAGCTACCTCTTTACACTTAGTTGCTATTATAGGTAGCTCATAAGAAATATATTCAAATAATTTAACCGGCATAGCAAAATCCATATAAAAATCAATTTTTCTTGGTATTACTGCTAAATTTGCTTTACTATAAATTTCTTCAAGCTCTTTACCTGATGCATTATATATCTTTAGCCATGGTTTATTTAGATATTGTTCTATATTATTAAGTTCTTCTTTCCTACACACTAAATGTAATACCATTTTTCTATCTTCATTTACTTTTTCTAGTGTTTCAAGGAGTAATCTTCCTCCATATTCTTCAGATACTCCACCAACATAAATAATTTCTATATTTTCACTAGATTTTTTTGTAACTTCAGTTAATTCACATCCTGGTGGCAAAGCTTCTTTATCTTTAAAATCAAATAAATCTCCCATAGTCTTTGTTGGGAAAAACACTCTTTTACAAGTTTTTCTTATAATAAACCAATCAAATTTATGCATTGTATTAATTACAAACCTCTTAATTCCGGATACGTTATACCAGTCAGCAAATTTCCAATATGCATCTCTATAGAATAAACCTACAGGAATTTTTTTAACTTTACTAATATATAATAGAAGTAAGTGATCACATAAATTAAATATAGGTCCTGCTGGCGGTTCTACATAACAAAAATCATATTTTCCATTTT
>Ga0129315_1000163_pt1 | contig 71991 bp, 59 predicted proteins | sample Cm827metagenome_FD_94432 | JGI IMG/M metagenome (GOLD analysis project Ga0129315, IMG submission 94432) | Eastern black-and-white colobus group fecal microbial communities from Wisconsin, USA - Cm827 metagenome | ecosystem: Host-associated > Mammals > Digestive system > Large intestine > Fecal... | reverse complement strand
GGCCTCTTGATGGCTATCGCAAATTTACCAAAGTTCTAATCGAAAAATTTTCTTAGGCTTGTATATTATTGATGTTTAACGATTAAAACCTTGTCGGAGAATTTTTCTCCGGACACTAGTGTTCCGTTTCTATTTTTCGGGACATAAGTTAGAAGATTCTATTATAATATGCAAATTTTTTTTGCATTTTTTTCTTATATTTGACGAAAACACTTATTATGAATTGGTTTAAGCGTCTATTTGGCTTTCGCAGGCCTAAGCGTTCTCGCGATCTTACTGATGCTGAACGCAATCGTTTGTTATTTATCACGTATTGGATGTTTAACAGCTAACATAAACTGTGAAACGCCCGTTTGGCGCGATAACTTCAAGCCGTGGTAATCACTTGAGAGCCGGAGATTTCCGGCTCTTCTTTTTTTCATTGTAAAATCTTTTGCTACTTTTGCGATGTCGCTTATGCGGCTAGCGGGGTGAGATTTGATGATGCGGGAGCATTAGAGCACTATTAAAAACACTTTACACTATGAAACGCATTCTGACCATTCTTTGTACAATGATAACAGCTATAGGAAGCGCATCTGCCCAGAATCCAATGGCGGAGGATATGTCCAGATGGGCTGATGGATGGAAACACGCATTCTCGAAGGAGGGAGTCAGAGAATGGAAGCCTGAATTTACCTTGAGATATTATGATGGTTTGGTCACCTCAGGACCAATGCTTACCGGAGGCATACGAATCGATGAGAAGCGTTCATTTTCCATCTTTATGAGCCAAGGGGACAGATACGCTGATTATGCGCCCGGTGACATTTATTCTATCGGTACGGGGATATGTTTCCGCAGATACTGGCATTTGGGAAAGCGCAAAACATTCGCCATTTACAGCGACTTGTACGCTGGAGCCGGATGGATACAAAATAAGCGGGAAATATCATCTGAATACACAAACAGGCGGGCGACGCGAAGTGATCAAAGAAAATGTGGGCGATATGATATTCATCGGCGGATGGCAGCCCGGTATCAGAGTAAGATGTTACAAGAATCTTCATCTGTTCATAGGCCCTACCCTTGCCGCAGAATGCCTGGGAGCGCACCTGGGAATCGGATTCTGACGCGGCGGCAAGATTGTCTTTAGCTTATGGGGTCTATTTTTTATCTGAAGAAAAACAGAAGAAATTTCAGATCCGTTCCAGATTTTATTTGTAATTTCGTCGGGTCGCGAGAAACGGACGCGAGAAACGGAAACGATGATGAACCATAAGGGTTTGCATTGACGGCTGCGAGGGTAAGCTCGTGTTTTTCAGAGTATTGGCAATTATTGAAGAGACCTACAGCCCTCAGGACATTGACATGGAACTATGAAGATACTGGTAATAGAAGACGAGCGCTCTCTGCAGGAATTGATTGCGAGAGCATTGCTGAAGGAGCATTATGTCGTGGAAGTGGCTTCGACATACGGTGAGGCGTGGGAAAAACTGTCGTTGTTCTCATATGACTGCATCCTGCTGGACATCATGCTTCCGGACGGAAACGGGCTCGACCTGCTGAAGGCCTTCAGGGAAGAAGGAAAAGCATTGACAGTAATCATACTTTCCGCCCGCAACTCATTGGAAGACAAGATTATCGGACTGGAAGAGGGCGCGGACGACTACCTCCCGAAGCCATTCCACACAGCAGAACTTCTGGCCAGAATCAAGAGCGTAACCAGAAGAAGCAACGGAAGCGGACGCAACGGAATAGTCTATGGCAATGTCAAGCTCAACCCGGACAGCCGCACAGTGGAAGTAGGCGGAAAAACATTGACATTGGTGAAGAAAGAATACGACATCCTTCACTATTTCCTGCTCAGGCCGGGGCACATGGTCGATAAATCAGTATTGGCAGAAGCCGTGTGGGGCGACGACATATATCTGGCGGACAATTTCGACTTCATCTATTCGCAGGTCAAGAATCTGCGCAAAAAACTGGAAGAAGCCGGCGCCGATATAGAAATCAAGTCAGTTTACGGATTCGGATACAAACTCGTCACCAAAGAATGAAACTGATCCACAATATCGCTGTACGCCTGTCTATGGCATTGCTCCCGGTCATCGCGCTCTGGGCGATGGTCTTTTACTTCGTCATAGTGGATGAGATCAATGACGAGGCCGACGACCTGCTTGAAAGTTACGCTGAACAGCTGATGGTCAAGAAGTTGTCCGGGAAGAAACTGCCGGTCACCAACATCATGACAGATGGGCATTACAGCATTTCCGAAGTTGCGGAGAGTTATGCGACTTCACATACCGGGATGGAGTACTACGATGCAGACTTCTACATTCAGGAGACAGACGAACAAGAACCTGCACGATTTCTCAAGACGATATTCAGAGACCGTGAAGGAAGATGTTTTGAACTCATTGTGGCTACACCCACAATCGAAAAAGACGACCTGATAAAGACCATCCTCTGGTGGATACTTGCATTGTATCTCATTCTGTTGCTGACAGTTATCGTGACCACTCTCGTCGTGTTCCAGAAAAGCATGCGGCCGCTATACATGATTCTCGACTGGCTCAATGCCTACACACCCGGAAAGTCACACGGCAGCTTGTCAATAAATTCGGACATCCGGGAATTCCGTCAGCTGGAGAAAGCCGCCACAGATGCGACCGACCGCTCCGACAGGGCCTTCGAAAAGCAGAAACAGTTCATAGGCAATGCTTCACACGAGCTTCAGACACCGCTTGCCGTGCTTGGTGGAAGGATCGACTGGATGCTGGACAATGACACATTGGGAGAAGAAAGCGTCGGCGAACTCGTGCAGATGAAACGCGAACTCGGACATATCGTGCGACTCAACAAGACACTTCTCCTGCTCACGAAAATCGACAACGGACAGTTCCCTGACGTGACTGACATAGACCTTTCAGCCATGGTGCTGTCCCAGAAAGAACTGTATGGGGAAATCTTCAGCAGCAAGCAGATAACCTGCTTAGCACAAATACCGGACTCCCCTGTCACGATAAAGATGAACGAGACGCTCGCCACGATTTTAGTGACAAACATCATCAAAAACGCATTTGTGCACAGCCCTGAGGGCGGCAAGGTCACATTGACATTGACAGAAAACGAACTCGTGGTCGAGAACACCGGGGACTCGCCTCTGGACAGCAGCCGGATTTTCGAGAGATTCTACCAGGGCTCGAAAAAAGAGGGCTCTACCGGGCTGGGGCTGGCACTTGCCAAAACCATTGCAGACAGATGCGGAATGCTCCTCACCTATTCTTATGTGGACGGAATGCACCGTTTCAGCGTAAAATTCTGAAAAAAGTTCAGAATTTCCGTGCCGATTACAGATTCACTCCAGAATTGTACTATAATTTCGCAATACAAAGAAGGACAATGTTATGTTTAAGAAGATCATTTTAGTAATCATTTCGCTCGCGGCAGCAGGAACATTGGGCTATTTCCTGACAAACCTCGTGCACGACAAGGCGACAAGCCCGGAATCACTTCCGGAAAACGTATTGAGCTTCATCACCGAGCACTTTCAAGATGAAAAAATAGCATTTGCCAAAGAAGACAGAGACTTGCTGAAAATGTCCTACGAAATCGTGCTCACGGACGGGACCAAACTGGAATTCCGTCGCAACGGAGAATGGAAGGAAATCAACCGTCACCGCAACAGCATCCCCGACGGCATAATTCCGCAGGCAGCAGCCGACAAGGTCAATGAACTGTATCCCGACTCGTTCATCACCAAGGCCGAGTATGACGACGGAGAACTTGAGCTGGAACTGGACAATGGCTTCGAACTGAAATTCGACAAGAACTTCAATCTTGCAGGACTCGACCGATAGCCCGGAAAATCAGAGATAAAAAATTACAAACCAATAAATTATAGTACAATGAAAAATTTATTTATTACAGCAATGTGCTTCTGCCTGATGACACTTGCAGGCTGCAATAAAGCTTCGGCTGACAGCCAGATAAACGAAAAAGCGAAAGCAGAATTGGCAGAACGCTATCCGGATGCAGTCAATGTAAAATGGACATCCAAGAACGGCTACGACGTGGCGAAATTCAACAGAGCCGCTACACGTTCAGCCAACGCAGAATATGACTTCTCCGTATGGTTCAACCGCTCAGGACAGTGGTGCATGACCGAAAGCGAGATATCGTACAATGAACTTCCGGAGGCCGTAAAGACAGCTTTCCAGGCAAGTGAATATGCTGACTGGAAAGTGGATGACATCGACAAGCTCGAGAGAAACGGCATGGAGACCTTCTATGTCATCGAGGTCGAGACACGTTCCGGCAATATCGAAAAGGAAGCGGACCTGTATTATTCTGCAGAAGGAGCCCTCATCAAGACAGTGGTGGACATCGATTCAGACTACGACTACGAGGACTATCTCCCGACAGACATCCAGTCCGAACTCGAGAAATTCATCGGCCAGAAATACCCTGGAGCCGTAATCATGGATGCAGAATACGATGACGGCGAAATCGAAGTCGAGATCGTACACGAAAAACGCGGCAAGGATGTGTATTTCAGCAAGGACAACAACTGGCTCCGCACAGAGTGGGATGTACGTAAAAACGAACTTCCGGCAGCCGTTCTGACCCAGATCAGCACATCTTATCCATCTTGGGAAATCGATGACGCCGAATACGTGGAGACCCCATCAGGAGACTGGTTCAAGATAGAACTTGAAAAAGGGGACTCGGAAGTCGAAATCAAAATTACAGCTGCCGGAGTTATTTTATAAGCGAAGGCTATTCAAATGCCCAATGCCCGATGTCAGTGCGGTGGAAGAGGTTATCGCAATCCACCTTGGACACAGCTTCAAGAGCCTTGTCATGAGCTGACTTGAGATCAGGGGCAGAAGCAAGAACCATCAGTACACGGCCGCCATTTGTCACCAACGAATGGCCGGCCTTGTCGTATGACTCGTGGCCTTCTCCCAGTTTCTTGAGAGTGGTACCCATATGATAAACTTTGACGGAAGGGTCACTCAGCACCGCATCCAGCCCCTTGATTTCCACGCCTTTCTTGTATGAGCCCGGATAGCCTTTGGACGCGAGCACGAAACCTATCACGGCATCTGAAGACCACTTGGTGACAGGCATAGGAATACCGTTTGCCACATCCCAGAAAATCTCGAAGATATCGGACTCCAGGCGAGGCAGCACAACCTCAGTTTCAGGGTCGCCGAAACGGCAATTGAACTCGATCACCTTGATTCCGTCAGGCGTTTTCATAAGTCCGCCGTACAGCACCCCCTTGAACGGAATGCCCTCCGAAACCATACCGGAAGCGATCGGCTTCATGATGTGCTCCAGCGCATACACTTCGTCCTTTTCGGTAATGAACGGAAGCGGAGTATAAGCACCCATGCCACCGGTATTCGGGCCCTCATCACCGTCAAACGCACGTTTGTGGTCCTGCGCAAGCACCATAGGCTCCACCTCAGAGCCGTCCACGAAGCACAGGAGCGAGAACTCCGGGCCGGTGAGGAACTCCTCCACCACCACCTTGCCATGGCCGAACTTGTCGTCAAGAAGCATGTCTTTCAATGCCTCGTCCGCCTCTTCCAATGTCTGGGCCACGACCACTCCCTTGCCGGCAGCCAGGCCGTCATACTTCAGCACAACCGGAAGTTTACCGGCATTGACATAAGCGAGAGCCTCATCGTAGTCAGAAAAAGTGCGGTACGCAGCTGTAGGAACATTGTATTTCGCCATCAGCTCCTTCGCAAAATCCTTGCTCGATTCAATGCGGGCAGCAGCCCTGGAAGGGCCGAAAATTTTCAGTCCGCGAGCCTCGAACTCATCTACGATACCTGCCGCAAGCGAGACCTCAGGTCCCACTACAGTCAGGTCAATGCCTTCATTCTCAGCAAATTCCGCAAGTTCATCCACCTGAGTATCCTCAAGCGGGACACATTTTGCCTGACGGGCTATGCCGGCATTGCCTGGAGCACAGAATATCTTTTCCACCCTCTCTGAACGGGACAGAGCATCCACGATGGCATGCTCTCTTCCTCCACCGCCGACGACTAGGACCTTGGCTCTGCGGGGAATATTGTTTCCTTCCATAATCTTCTAATGTTTGAAATGACGCTCACCGGTGAAGAGCATGGTGATACCCTTCTCATCAGCAAGCTTTACGGAGTCCTCGTCACGGATACTTCCGCCAGGCTGCACGATAGCCTTGATGCCATACTCAGCAGCAAGAGCCACACAGTCATTGAACGGGAAGAAACCGTCGGAAGCGAGCACCAGACCTTCGGTCATAATGTCCTTTCCTTCTTCTTTCAATGTAGCCTGAGCCTGTTTAAGTGCGATTTCGGCAGAACCGATACGGTTCATCTGGCCGGCTCCGACACCATAGGTCATACCGTTCTTGGCCACTACTATCGCATTGGATTTCACATGCTTGACGATCTTCCATGCGAACTCGAGGTCAGCGAGCTGCTCAGCAGTAGGCTTGGCCTCGGTAACACACTGCTCAGCTGAAACAGGCTTGGTATTTATATCCCTGTCCTGAACCAGCATTCCGCCGTTCATGCTCACGTACTGCTTGCGGACTGTATTGTCTTTGCTCATATCGACTTTCAGAACGCGGAGGTTCTTCTTGGTGCAGAGCAACTCGAGGGCGTCAGGCGCGAACGAAGGAGCCATCACGATTTCGAGGAAAATAGGCTTCAGCATCTGTGCAGTTTCCAGGTCAATCTCCCTGTTGGCTACCACGATACCGCCGAAGATACTGGTCTTGTCAGCCTCGTATGCCTTTTTCCATGCCTCGGCGATAGTCTTGCCGGTAGCGCTTCCGCAAGGGTTCATGTGCTTTACGCCTACACAGAACGGCTCGTCGAATTCACGGGCGATATTCAATGTAGCATTGGCATCCTGTATATTGTTGTAAGACAATTCTTTACCATTGAGCTGTTCGGCAGTTGCAAGAGAGAATGGCTCTTTCACTGTGCTTGCGAAGAACTTGGCCTCCTGGTGAGGGTTTTCGCCGTAACGGAGTTCCTGCTTCAGGTCGTACTCGAGGAAAAGTTTCTCAGGAAGGCCGGCCTGTGCACGCATATATGTGGAAATCGCCATGTCGTATTCTGCCGTGTGCGTATATGCCTTGGCGGAAAGTTTCAGACGGGTCTCACGGGTGGTGTTGCCGTCGGCCTTGATTTCAGAGAGAATCGTCTCATAGTCAGCAGGGTTGCAGACTACGGTTACAGATTCCCAGTTCTTGGCAGCGCTGCGGAGCATTGACGGACCTCCGATATCGATATGCTCGACTGCATCTTCCATTGTCACATCCGGCTTTGCGATGGTTTCGCGGAACGGATAGAGGTTCACGCACACGAGGTCGATGGTGTCAATGTCATTGTCCTTCAGCTCTTTCATGTGCTCAGGAATATCACGGCGGGCAAGAAGTGCTCCGTGGATTTTCGGGTGGAGAGTTTTCACGCGGCCGTCGCAGATTTCAGGAAAACCTGTAACGTCGCTTACACTTGTAACCGGAACGCCTGACTCTTTCAGGAGTTTCATTGTGCCGCTCGTGGAGAGGATTTCCCATCCGAGAGCGACCAGACCCTTGGCGAATTCTACTACGCCGGTCTTATCACTTACGCTGATTAATGCTTTCATTTCAATAATATGTTATATCAATAATAATTCACGCCGCAACGGGCATCTGAACCCTGCCCTCCACTCTTGGAGCGCAGGCTCATAAAATACTACAACTGAGCGATATCCACGCCCGGAGTATCGGTCACGCGGCCGATGACTGTAGCCTTGTCGCCATGGGAAGCGAGGATGTCGATAGCCTTCTGAGCCTCGGACTCGTCCATAGCGAGCACCATTCCGACACCCATATTGTAGATGTTGAACATCTCGCGGTGAGCAATCTTGCCGTGTTTCTCGAGGAAACGGAAAATCGGAAGGATCTCCCAAGTGCCTTCATCCACGTGAATGCCCTGGCCTTCCTTGAGGATGCGCGGGATGTTCTCGTCGAAGCCGCCGCCTGTGATGTGCGCCACTCCGTGCACGTCGCAGTTGCGGATGACGTCGAGGACCTGTTTCACATAAATTCTGGTCGGGGTCAATGCCACTTCACCGAGTGGTTTGTCGCCGAGTTCAGGATAGACTGTGTGAAGGTCCAGAGCCGCGTCTGAGAATATTTTGCGGACGAGGCTGAAGCCGTTTGAGTGAACGCCGGAGGAAGCGATTCCCACGAGCACGTCACCCACCTTGACTTTAGTTCCGTCAATGAGTCTGGATTTTTCAACGACTCCGGTGGTATAGCCGGCGATGTCGTATTCTCCGTCTTCGTACATGCCGGGCATCTCGGCTGTTTCGCCTCCGATAAGGGCACATCCTGCCTGACGACAGCCTTCAGCAACGCCTGAGACGATGGCCTCGACCTTGGAAGGGATGTTTTTTCCGACTGCCACATAGTCGAGGAAGAAGAGAGGTTCTGCTCCCTGTGCGAGCACGTCGTTCACGCACATTGCCACTGCATCGATGCCGATAGTGTCGTGCTTGTCCATTGCGAATGCGAGTTTGAGTTTGGTGCCGACGCCATCGGTACCGCTTACCAGAACGGGCTCCTTGATGTTCAGAGCCGAGAGGTCGAACATTCCGCCGAACGACCCGATATTACCCATCACGCCTGTGCGGGAGGTGGAAGAAACGTGTTTCTTGATACGTCTTACTACGTCGTATCCGGCTTCGAGGCTTACGCCTGCCTTCTCATAATCTACTGCCATAGCACAAATTTATTTTTGTTTTTCATTTTTACATTCTCTCTCGCGGGAGTTGTCTCCAGAGCACCGGTGGTGCCAGGGCCTCCGCGCATTTTTTATTTCTCCCCCTCTGTCCCCCATTATGGGGGATGCGCTCTCACAGACGCCCTATGCGCAAACCCATCCCTGCCGTCTTCCCGAGCGTCGGCTCCTGCCGACTTTGCACTAATTTATTTTTGTTTTTCAATTTTACTGTTTTCGCTCGCGGGAGTTGTCCTCTAGAACTTGCCTTCTTTGTTGGCGTCCTCGAGGCTTGCATAGAGCGACGTCGGATAATTGCCGTTGAAACAAGCCAGGCACAAGTCACCGCGCTTGCCGGCCTTGTACATCGCATCCTCCGAGATAAAGGCCAATGTATCAGCCTCTATCGCCTGTCTGGCCTCATCGAGCGTACGCCTTGCACACAGAAGCTCATCATAGGTGGAAATATCCACACCATAGAAACAAGGAAACTTGATCATCGGACTTGCGATGCGGACATGGACCTGAGACGCACCGGCCTCACGCAGCATCCTGACAATCCTCCTGGAAGTGGTTCCCCTCACGATGGAGTCATCTATCAGCACCACCCTCTTGCCGTTCACAATACTCCTCACCGGCGAAAGCTTCATCTTCACGCCCTTGTCCCTCATCTCCTGGGACGGTTGGATAAATGTCCTTCCGATATATTTGTTCTTTATGAGACCCATTTCATACGGCAGACCGCTCGCCTCAGCGTAACCCATTGCAGCACTGAGACTTGAATCCGGAACACCCACCACAATATCAGCATCAGCAGGAGCCTCCTTGTACAGAAGCTTGCCGGACTCCTTGCGGAAAGCATGAACATTCATATTCTCTATATCGCTGTCCGGACGAGAGAAATAGATGTATTCCATCGCGCACATCGCATGACGCTGATATTCAGAATATTTTCTCGAGCGCAGACCGTGATGGTCGATGGTCACGATTTCACCCGGCTCGACATCGCGCACATATTCCGCACCTATAGTACTGAACGCGCAGGTCTCACTGCTGATCACATAACCGTCCCCGATCCGACCAATGGAAAGAGGCCTCAAGCCATATTTGTCCCTGCAGGCGTAAATCCTGTTCTGCGTCATAATCAGGAAAGCGAAAGCTCCCTCAATCATATTCAGGGCCTCCATAATCGGGAAAATTCTCGGGCTCTTGCGCTCCAGCGGATCTTTCTTGATAAGGTGAGCCAATATCTCGCTGTCAGAAGTGGACTGGAACAGACTGCCCCTGTCCTCGAGGTACTTACGCAGCTGGAGGGAGTTCACGATATTGCCATTATGGGCCAATGCGAAGTCCCCAGAGTTGTGTCTGAACAGGAAAGGCTGGACGTTTTCGATTCCGCCTCCACCTGTAGTGGAATAACGGACATGACCTATCGCCATGTTTCCCTGCAATGTGGAGAGATTGTCGTTGTTGAACACCTCAGTAACGAGTCCCAGACCCTTCACACGGCGAAGCTGACCCTCTGCATTGACAGAAACTATTCCGCAACCTTCCTGACCGCGGTGCTGAAGCGAATGCAGTCCGTAGTATGTGATTTCGGCCGCCCTCGGTACGCCCCAGACGCCGAACACGCCACATTCCTCGTGAAGTCCGCGGAAAGGCTCCCCGATTCCGGAACCGCTCATTATCTTTTCCTTGATTGTCATAGTTCTTTTGAAGATTACTTGTTCAATATCGCTCCAAGTCTCTCATATACAGTTCGGTACGCTGCTCCCACCTTGCCGCTGTCCTGACGGAAACGGTCCTTGTCCAGCTTCTCGCCGGTAGCCTTGTCCCAGAACCTCGCACTGTCCGGAGTAATTTCGTCAGACACCACCAACGAGCCGTCAGGAAGCCTGCCGAATTCGATTTTGAAATCCACCAGTATTATGCCGGCCTTGTCGAAAACGGGACGGAGGACATCATTGACCTTCTTCGAAATTTCATAGATCTCAGCGAGTTCCTCCTTAGTCACCAGACCGAGTACAACTGCGTGATAATCATTGATAATCGGGTCTCCGAGTTCCTCAGACTTGTAGCAGATATCATAAACCGGCTCTGACGGGACAATGCCTTCCTTCAGCCCGAGGCGCTGCGCCATGGACCCGGCTATCACATTCCTGACAATGACTTCCATCGGAATCACGCTCGTTTTTCTGCACAGCTGCTCCGTGTCGGAAAGTTTCTCAATGAAATGCACAGGAACGCCGGCATCTGCCAGAACCTTGGAAAGCATTGACGATATTCCGTTGCAGTACCTGCCTTTATCCCTTATAACAGCTTTTTTTATCTTGTAATACGCCGTGATGTCGTCAGTAAAGTTCACGATTACCTTTTCAGGGTCATCCGTGGCATAAATCTTTATTGACACTCCGTCGTAGATTTTTTCTTCTTTTGTCATATTGCAAGTCGTCTTATTCGCCTCTGAAATATCTTACTGCATTGTCGAAAAGAGGCTGCTCCAGGTTCGCGGCAATGTTCTTGAACAGATTGGTCTCATAACGCTCAGAGTGGCCCATCTTTCCGAGAATCTGACCGTTCTTGCTGATGATGCCCTCGATCGCGTAGTACGAACCGTTCGGGTTGGACGGAGAAGCCATTGACACAGCCTCATCGATAGGTTCCGCATACTGGAACGCCACCTGCCCGTTCTCGAACAGTTCCTTTGCAAGCTGTTCATTCACAACGAATTTGCCCTCTCCGTGGCTGACCGGAATCGCATACACGTCACCGATGTTCATGCCGCTGAGCCAAGGCGAATTCACGCTGGCAACACGTGTAAATGCCATCTGCGAGATGTGCCTGTTGATATCGTTACGGAACAATGTAGGGGAATCCTTGGTTACGCATCCGAGATGTCCGTAAGGGAGAAGTCCGGATTTCACAAGTGCCTGGAAGCCGTTGCAGATACCCAAAATGAGTCCGCCGCGTGCAATCAGAGCCTCGATAGCTGCCGCAATCTTCTCATTGTTAAGGACATTGGCAATGAATTTTCCGCTTCCGTCAGGCTCGTCACCCGCAGAGAAACCGCCGCAGAACGCGAGAATCTGGCACTCGTCGATATTGCGTTTCATCTCGTCTATGGAGTCGAAGACGTCCTGCTCCGTAAGGTTGCGGAACACGCTCATCCTCACTTTTGCACCTGCCTTGCGGAAGGCTTTTGCAGTATCGTAATCGCAGTTCGTTCCAGGGAACACAGGGAGATATGCCACCGGTTCCGCTATCTTCTCGCCCTTGTACTTGAGGTCTATCTTCTTGGCCTTGAACGGCTTGACACCCTCCATACCCTTAGGCAGAAGGCGCTTCATGTCAGGCTTGCTTGTAGCCGGATATACTTTTTCAAATTTCTCGAAAGCGCTGTTCTGGAGAGCGTCGATGGAGATGTTCTTACCATTGACACGGAGAGCACCGTCGATTCCTGAGGTCACGATTCCGATAAACTGAGCGTTTTCGAAGTCAATGTCTGACTCGGTCTCGAGAATGATGGAGCCGTAACTATAGTCAAACAGTTCATTTTCAGGGAGATTCACATCCACACCGAAGGCGTTTCCGAATGACATCTTGCAGAGGCCTTCAGCCACGCCGCCGAATCCGACAGCCCAGCCGGAAACCGCATTGCCGCTCTCAATCTGCTCCTCGACGAACTTCCAGTTCTTTTTAAGCTGCTCTACATCAGGCATATAGTTCTTCAGCGGAGTATGCTTTACGAGATAGAGCCTGTTGCCTTCCCACTTGAGCTCAGGCGAAATGACTTTCTCTGCATTGACAGTAGTCACTCCGAAGGAGATCAATGTAGGAGGGACATTGATATGCTCGAAGGTTCCGCTCATCGAGTCCTTGCCGCCGATAGACGGGAGTCCGAGCTCGATCTGCATCTTCAGGGAGCCGAGCAGGGCGCTCATAGGCTTGCCCCAGACTTGAGGGCAATGTGTCATTCTCTCGAAGTATTCCTGGCAGGAGAACCTCATTTTCTCGTAATGTGCTCCGGCTGCCACCACTTTCGCGCAGGCCTCGACCATCGAGTATGCCGCGCCGTGATATGGGCTCCATTTGGAGATGACCGGATTGAATCCGAAGGCCATCATGCTGGCAGTATTTGTATATCCGTCGGTAGGGAGTTTCTGCACAGACACCTGAGTTTCAGTGAGTTGCAGTTCCCCGCCATAAGGCATAAGCACTGTAGAGCGGCCGATCGTGGAGTCGAACATCTCTATAAGTCCCTTCTGGCTCACCACGTTAGGGTCGCTGAGGTTGTTCACCATTTTCTCTTTCAATGACTCGCCCTCAACCTTTCTTCTGAACGGATTCTTCTCATCGACAGCTGCGATTTCAGCTTTCGCATAATGCTTCGCGCCGGCACTGTCAATGAATTTTCTCTGGAGGTCAGCCACTACCTTGTCGCCATAGAACATTCTCATACGCTGTGTATCGGTGACGTCGGCGACATGAGTTACTTCAATGTTCTCGCTGTGGCAGTATTCCATGAACTGTTTCTCGTCCTTGGCTTCCACCACCACTGACATTCTTTCCTGTGACTCGCTGATAGCCAACTCAGTGGCATTCAATCCATTATATTTCACAGGCACTCTGTCCAGATAGATATCCAGACCGTCTGTAAGTTCTCCGATGGCCACGCTCACACCGCCAGCTCCGAAGTCATTGGACTTCTTGATGAGTTTGGTCACTTCCGGACGGCGGAACAGCCTCTGGAGTTTTCTCTCCTCCGGGGCATTGCCCTTCTGGACCTCACTTCCGCAGGTCTCGAGAGACTCTTCAGTATGCTCTTTGGATGAACCCGTAGCGCCTCCGATTCCGTCACGGCCGGTTCTTCCTCCGAGAAGAAGCACCACATCGCCCGGCACCGGTGACTCACGACGCACCTTGTCTGCTTTCACTGCACCGACAACTGCACCGACTTCAAGTCTCTTGGCCAGATAACCTTCATCGTAGATTTCCCTTACGTGAGTGGTGGCAAGACCGATCTGGTTTCCGTAGCTGGAATATCCGTGGGCAGCCTTCTTGGTAATCACGCACTGCGGGAGCTTGCCCTGAAGCGTCTCTGACACAGGCTTATAGATATCGCCAGCACCTGTCACGCGCATTGCCTGATATACATAGGAACGTCCTGAAAGAGGGTCACGGATAGCGCCTCCAAGACAGGTGGCTGCACCTCCGAACGGCTCGATTTCAGTAGGATGGTTATGGGTTTCGTTCTTGAACATGAGAAGCCATTTCTCGAGTTTCCCGTCCACATCCACGTCCACATAGACGCTGCATGCATTGTTCTCCTCGCTGACTTCCATATCGTCCAGAAGACCGGCCTTGCGCAGATACCTGCCTCCGATTGTCGCCATATCCATCAGGTTCAGGCCCTTGTTCTCGCGACCGAGTTCCTTTCTCATTTTCAGGTAGAGGTTCAATGTACCGTCTATTTCCTCTTTCATGAAGGACTCCTCCACCCCGATTTCTTCAAGTTCGGTGGTGAAAGTGGTGTGACGGCAATGGTCGCTCCAGTATGTGTCCAATATGCGGAGTTCAGTCTCGTTAGGGTCGCGGCCTTCTTCCGTGAAGTATTTCACCACCTCACGAAGGTCATCGGCATTCATTGCCAGTCCCATCTTGCGGCAGAACGGCTCCAGGTCCTCTTCCTTCATATTGACAAAACCCTCGAGCACCGGCACCGGCTTTACCGCAGCATGCTCAGTATCAGTGAGTTTGCTGAGATCTTTCTCACGGGACTCCACAGCATTGATATAGTAATGCTTGATTTTGGCGATGGTCTGCTCATCGACATCCGCGCTCAGGACAATGAGCTTGGAACTCTTGATATGGACGTCGGCTTTCGGGTCAATGAGGTGCACGCAGTCCACTGCAGAAGCCGCTCTCTGGTCGAACTGTCCAGGGAGATATTCCACTGCGATGTATTTGGTTCCTGTCAGGTCACATTCATCTGAGACATTGTCGGTCACGATTTCTCCGAACACGCTGTAACGGCTCTTTTCGAGGAGCTCAGGAGTAAATCCGAAGAGGTCATAGACATTGAGAAGTCTAAGTGACTGAAGGTCAAGCTGAAGGTTCTCATTCAGCTCTGCCTTGAGGCTGCCTGCCTCCACCTGGAATTCAGGATACTTTTCTACAAAAATCCGGTAGTTTGCCATCTGTATATTTGTTTTTTATTTTACGAATTTGTCCGCCCAGTCTTTTTCATATTCCGCCAATGTCATCGGCACGAATGTGATATGGGCCATCTTGCGTTTCGGGCGCGATTCCGTCTTGCCGTATATATGCACGAACACTCCCCTGCCGGCCTCGCCGCAATAAGCTTTCCCGCCCTTTGCAGAATTGCTCACAGTAACTGACGCAGGATTCTGCCAATGCTCCGCATAAGCCGTGTCAATGATTTTCCACGCCGCTTCAAGGTCCTGTCCCAGAATGTTTTTCATCACTGTCGGCGCCACCAGTTCTGGCTTCTGCAATGCTTTTCCGAGCAGGAAATGACAGAGTTCGGTGTACTGGGATGAAGTGCATCCCTCTATGGTATAGTGTCCGCTGTTGTGAGGACGCGGAGCCATTTCATTGAAAATGAAGTCATTGCCCTTGACGAACAGCTCGATGGCGAGAATTCCGCGATAGTCGCATCCCTCCATAAAATGCTCACAGGCATTGACAATGCGGCTGCAGAGCTGATTTTCCGCAGGCTTCTTTCCGCCGGCAGTTTCATACAGTGTCCCGGCCGGCACGATGCACAGGTCGAGGATTCCGCCTTTGTGGACATTGCGGCCTATCGGGAAATGGACGGTGTCTTTTCCGTCTCTTACCAGAATCACGCTGCACTCGTAGTCGAACTGGACAAACGCTTCGAGGATGCAAGGAACTCGGAGCATGTCAGCAGCTGCTGCAATATCATTTTCTGATTTTATAACTGCCTGACCATGACCGTCATAGCCAAGTCTTCTGGTTTTGAGCACGCAAGGCATACCGATTTTCTTCACGGCTGCAGTGAGTTCCTCTATGCGTTGCTCGTCGGTCAGCTGACATGGAACCTCGGCGCAGTCCTCGTCGGAAGAGCAGGCCGGAAGCGGAATATATTCAGGCACGGGAAGTCCGTGACGTTTCGCATTGTTCTTCTCACGCAGTCTGTCCTGGGAGTCGAAAAGCGGCGCAATGCCCTGAGGGATATTGTATTTCCCCTCCAAGTGGCGAAGGATGTCACCCGGAACATTCTCGAACTCGTAGGTGAGCACGTCGGTCATGTCACCGAGTTTTTCCAATGCTTCAAGGTCATCGTAGGCTGCGACTATATGTCCGTCGCATTCTGCAAATGCAGGAGCATCCGGAGACGGGTCCAGTGCAAAAACAGCGGCACCTTGGCGGTGGGCTTCCTCTGCGATCATAAGACCGAGTTGCCCGCCTCCGATTATGCCTATTTTTCTTGTCATCTGATTATGGTTTAGATTTCAGCTTTAAGAACGGAGTCCGTCTGTTCCTGTCGGAATTTTTCAAGTCTTGCAGATACGCCCTCATCCTGCAGTGCAAGTATCGAGGCAGCTATCAGGGCTGCGTTCTTGGCACCGTTGATGGCCACTGTCGCAACAGGCACGCCACCAGGCATCTGAACTATCGAAAGAAGTGAGTCCAAGCCGTTCAGGGCTCGTGATTTGACCGGGACACCGATAACAGGAAGTGTAGTCATGGCTGCCACCATTCCAGGCAGGTGAGCTGCCCCGCCGGCTCCGGCGATGATGACACTGATGCCCCTTGCTTTAGCAGTCTTCGCATACTCGTACATAAGATCCGGTGTCCTATGCGCGCTTACAACCCTCTTTTCAAATGGGATATCGAGCGCTTTGAGCATTTCTTCGGCTCCGGACATAACTTCGTAGTCACTGGTGGAGCCCATTATGATTCCGACTTTCATACAATCAAAGATTTTCGCGTTCGGTTCATATAATAATATAAGAGTATATCTGTATCTGCTGTAAAGCGGCACAAATATACTCTTAATTCGCGGCATAACCAAAAAGCCGGAGTGCAATATTTCTATAAAATCATTTTAGGAGATTACTTTCCGACCTTGTTGGGAGAAGCCTTGAGCGCTTTCTTGATTGTCGGCAGAAGAGCCTTGGCATAATATGTCACTCCGAGATCCGTGAAATGGTCCCCATCTACGGTACCCTCCTTCATTTCATCTAAAAGTTTGTCACCAGGCACATAGTAGATTCGCTTCTCCCCTGCCTTGCGAAGTTTTTCGTAAAACGCTTTCTGGGCATTGTTCCTTGCGATGATATCCTCGCGCTCAGCATTGTTCAGACGCATTGTCGGATAAAGCGGATGCTCTACGATAACCACCGGCACATCTGGATGGGCATCACGGAGAACGCGGAAGAATTCCACACTATGAGCTTCGATGCGGTCAGCCTTGCAGTTCGGAGCATTGTCCAGAACATAGAGCGCAGGTGTCTCCACTGATGCCATCAGCTGGGCGATATCCAAGTCGAGGAGGGCATTGCCGCTGAAGCCGAGGTTGATGACTTCGATGTCGAGAGCCCTCTCGATCAATGAGGTATTCACCATTCCCGGACGCGATACGCAGCCTCCCTGGAGGATACTTGTGCCATACATCACTATCGGGCATCCTCTTCTCGGGCTGTCCACCTGAGGCTTGCCGATGACGCTGGCCTTGTCCACACCGATTTCAAGTGATGTGACTCCGTCATACAGAGACAGATAAATCATGTACTCACGTTCCTTGCGGTCCATGTTCTTCACGAGCACATACTCCGAAGTCTTGTCGTTCTTTGAAGGTCTGCCTACGCCGGTGAAATACCATTTTCCCTCGTCGAGCACATAGAGGTCAAGGCCTCTGATTCCGGACGGGGCCATGTGGTTCATGTACGCTCCGTAAAGCGAAGTCCATCTGGCCTTGATAATCGGGGAATCCGTGCGGAAACGCACATAGATACCAGCAGAATGATGTCCGTGTCTCCAAAGTTCAGGCCTTGTGGTCTTTTCATAAGAGGCAGGAAGCCTGTCATAAGGGGTCAATGTCTCCTGAGTGGCTTTCCCGCCAATCAGAAATTCCGTGGCATCGTGATATACCAACTCTTCCTTCTCCGGTTGTCCGGCGTTTGCGACAAATGCCATAGCAAGCATTGTCACAGAAGCGACTGCTGTCGCCAACATTCTGCTTTTCATCATCATATGTTATTTAGATTTATTCCGATTTTCTTCTGTCAATGAACTTCTTGACATCTTCCCATCTGTAGTAAACTCCGGAAACAGCCTCCAGTTCCGCGATGGTGCGTTCCTTCTCGTTATACACGAACTTGACCAGCACGTCCGGTGACTTGCGGCTCCGGTAGAATATCATCTGGAGATTTGACGCAAGAGGGATGTTCATCGGATCATTCCATTTCTGCGGTATCTCATCGAAAGACAGCCTTTCGCCCACTCCGCTCAGGTGCAGGTATCCGGCCAATGCCATAAGCGGATAGTCGTGTCCGAACTTAAGATCAGCCGCATAATGTCCTGATGCAAGAACTTCGTCAGCTTTCGCGACAATGTCATTGACAAGAGGTTCCGTGTTCTTCATCCTTTCCTTGCCGAACTCCACGGAGTTCCCGTGCCTGATATAAAGTTCACGGTTGCTGTAGTCCCACCATTTATAGATGACGTCTTCAGGCAGATGCCTATAAACATTGGTCTCGACTCCTGACGACCGTGCGATTCTGGCGACCTCCCAGATTTTCGTCTGGAACTTGTCCGCATTGCGCACGAACTGCCTTGCAGCCTGCGGGTCGGTGAACAATGATGCCATGACTTTCACGGTATCAGTCTGCACATGCTTCAGTGGTTCAAGCATCACTTTCGAAGCCTCATTCTGTTCTTTGGAGGCTCCGTTGCTGATATACGACATGATGACGTCATCGCTGTCTATCTCGAACTGAAGTCCGCTCTGCAGACGGATGAGTTCGCCCACGAAGTTGGCCATGCTGACAAGGCAACGGTGCACGGTACTGCTTTCCACTCTTATCAGTCCGCTGCCCTTGCGGAACACTTCCGGATAGTTCTCATACATCCTTTCCGCTATCATCCTGTGCTCTTTCTCGCCAAGGCGGGTCAGATGCCCGTTTGCTCCGTGATGAACTTCGGCCACCTTCTTCGCCTCCTGCAGAAGGCCTTCGCCTTCCGACGTAAGAATGCCGGCGCTGTCCGCCTTTTCCAAGATGTCGATTACATAAGTGTAATTCGAGAGTCCCCAGTTCACTCTGGAGCCATGACGTCCGTAATGACTGATATACACAGGTTCATATCCCTTAGGAGCCGGTGTTACCTGCATTTCCTTGAATTCATAAGGATGGGTGTTCACCCCCGCCCTGTCCGGATCTTCCCGGAGCATCTGCATAGGCTGCAACTGCAGCAGTGCGATAAGCAGTAAAGAAAACATTGTCTATAGTTTTTGTGTTTATGAAATCACATGTCGCAAATCCTTCAGAGCCAATGTAAGATGCCTTTCCACCGTTTTGGGAGAAAGATTCATTTCCTCGGCAATCTGGTCCACCGTCTTCCCCTCAAGCCTGCGTTTCTCGAATACTTGACGCCGCTTTTCCGGAAGTCGGCTTACGGCGGCCGAAATAGTGGCATCAAGTTCGAGCGCAGATATGGAGTTCAGGATATTCTGGGTTTCATCCACAGGTTCCTGAACCGGACGGCGTTCCCTGTCAGCAACAAACTTGGCACGAAGCCAGCTTATGGACTCATTCCTGACAGCTGTCAGAAGATAACTCCTGAACTGTCTGGAAGAATCGAGACGTTCGCGGCCTGACCAGAGTTTCAGAAACACGTTCTGAACCACATCTTCAGCCGCGTCAGGATCCTTGAGCAGTGACACCGCATAAGTGAAGCACTGCTCGAAGTACCTGTTGAAAAGCTCATCGAAACTCGCTTTATCCCCTCGTCTCAGTTTGCTGACAAGATTTTTTTCCGTCATTTCAGATGATTTCTATGAGTCTGATGGTATGCGTGGTCGCCGAAGTTACGAAAATTTTCGCACAATCCTCTGAAACTACGACATCAGAAGGGTAAAAACCGCTTGCTATGGTTTCAAGTTTGCCTTTGGAATAATCACCGCCGGCTCCCGGAGTAAGTTTTCTTACAGACTGGGCGGTAACATCACAGAAATACAATGCACCGTCCTTTGCGCACCAGATTCCGTTCACCATGCCGATTGTACTCTTGTCGAGCAAATCTCCCGGAACGCCGTCTCCCTTGGAGCCATTGCGATTTCCCTCTCCTGCAATCTTCTTGATTTTACCGTCTTTGTCTATCATATAAAGATAACCGGAATCATTAGTGCCGACTATAACTCTTCCAGCAGCATCCACCGCAGTGCATGTAGGCATCGGAATACTATAAATCTCGACCACGGCATCGTCCTTGAACTTGATTACCTGGCCTCCGTCAGTGTTTCTGTTGGAGAGGTATCCGAAGCCGTCAGAATCGAATTTTACACCCATAGGGTTCTGCAAGGTAAATCCTGAAACCACTTTTACAACTCCGGCAGCATCCATCTTCACGAGCTGGTTGCTGCTCTTGTTGCAGAAGTACAGTTCTCCCGACGGTGCGACTGCACCTTGCCAAGGATGGTGAAGTTCCGCGCCAGATGTCTTCACAGTAGTGACCCTTCCGAAGGAATCCATCTTTCTGATGGCAAATGTTCCTCTCTGGAGAATGTAGTAGTTGTCTCCGCCGATAGGGATGATACCTTCCGGAGAAGAGAACATTGCGGAAACTCCCATACCGTCCTGCACACCATTCTTGCCGGCCTGTCCGGCATAGATGGAAGCAAGGTACACATGTTCAGGCTTTTCCTTGTAGAGGAATTTGATTCCGCCTGCCTTGCCTGCAGGTGTAGTAACCTCCACCTCATACTCAGCCGGGTCATTTTCAGGAACCACGATTGTAAGGTCCCATTTGTTGGCATCCAGCACTTTGGCTTCTTTACCGCCGATAAGGACTACATTGTCCTTCGCCTTCTCGCTGAAATTACGTCCGAGAACTTTCACGATGGCGCCGGAATATCCGCTTTCAGGGTCCATGCGCACAAGGCTGAGTTCCGTCACATTGGCAACGTATTTATCTTCTTGGCAGGCACTTGCAAGTGTTACAAGTGCCATCGCCGCTAAAATTATCGATTTTTTCATATACGCTTATTTTGAGTATATCCTTCTTATGGTAAAGCCGGTTCCATCCGCAAGCAGCATTGAACCGTCCGGCATCGGAAGCAATCCGCAAGGGTATTTGAATCCGGCGTTGGTGCCAAGTCCGTCAACTCCAGGATATTTCGGCACGAAATTCATACCTGCACGAGTCTTGACGGTGCCCTTGGTATAGTCTCCGCCTTCTCCAGGAACCAATACGCGGACTGTAGTAGTAGTCACATCGGAGAACCACAGGTTACCTTCAGCATCGACTGCAATACCTTCTATCTGACCGATAGTGGCAGTAAGAGGATTGCCCGGTTCGCCGTCTGTCGTAGCCGCTGCATTGGCAGGCTTATCCTTGGTGCCGGCGATTTTGTTCATTTTTCCCGTAGCAGGGTCGAATTCGAAGATTCCGAACGGAGCATCAGTTGTGCCAATGTAAAGTTTAGTCTTGTCCTTGTTCCACGCCATGTGTTCAGCAAACAACATTACCGGCCAGTCGTGCTTCAGCACAAGATTCTTGTCATATATCGAAATATAGCTTGGTTTAGCTTCAGTTCCGGCATCACGGTTCAGCAAATAAAGATTGTCCTGAGCATCCGTAAGCACGCACATCGGGTTGGTAGTCAGTTTATGTGCCGGAAGCGGCAATACGCTGATTTCATTGGTTCCAGCGGCAATCTTGAATACTTTGCCCGCTGCTTTGCCTGTCGCATAATAGTTTCCTTTGGAATCAAATGTAGAGCCCCAAGGATGAGTATTCTTAATAAGAGCATTGTCAATGCCGATAACCGTCTTGACCTCCCAAGTCTTAGGATCCAATGTCCTGATGGCATCCCTTCCTGCTCCTCCACGCGAAGTGAACCATACTTTGCCGTCAGGTCCCATTGCGAGATGCTGGACAGTTTCCAGATTGGCAGCCTTTCCGATTCCATCCTTTGTGCCACGGATAGAACTACCGGCAACAGTCTCCACATACCACAGAGGAGCCACTGTAAATGAGCCGCCTGTGCAGACTCTCTCACCCACCTTCACGGTAAATGTATAAGTACCGGTTCCGAGTGCAGGCATCTCCACTTTCAATGTCGTAGCGGTAGCTTCCGTAACAGTCAGGACCTGGTCGCCGACCATAACCACATTGTTCGCAAGTTCCTCGCTGAAGCCTTCACCGTAGATGGTCACGATAGTTCCGGCGCCGCCCTCTGAAGGAGTGGACTTCTCTACCATCAGTTCCACGTAAGTGAATTCCGCAACAGCCGTCTTGGTACCGTTCTTCACTTCCACGGTAACGCGTCCGCGTGCGTGTTCAGGTGCTGTTACTGACAATGCTGAAGATGATGTTGTGAGAATATTCGCCTTTACGCCGTCGAAGGTAACTGACATGTCGGCCAACTCATCAGAGAAATTTTCTCCGAGAATGGTGACATTGTCCCCTACGAAACCGAAAGACGGCCTCAACGCGGTAATCTTCACCTCAGGCTCAGCGAGTGTCACATAAGTGAAGTCCAGGCCGGAAACCTCTGTACCGTTCACGGAAACTTTCACATCTACCTTTCCGTCAGCATGTTCCGGGGTCACTATCTGGATTCTGTTCTTGGAAGAAGACACTACCTTTGCCTCTTTTCCGTCCATAAAGACCTTGTTTGCAGACTGCTGCGCAGCGAAATTCACTCCGGAAATGATCGCAGTACATCCGGATGCTCCGGATACAGGGATTATGGATATCAGCTCCGGCTCCGCAGCAAGCCCGTTCCCCGATGCGGAGTCCGAACAAGATGCTGCGCCAATAAGCAGCAGAGCCATCTGAAGTATCAATATTATTCTTTTCATTGTCATCAATTATTATGGTTCATCTACTGTTACGGCCCAGCCGGACACTACCGGTCTTTCAGCGCCGTCAGAAGGGTGGTTGCGGATCTGGAACACCTGTGCGATAGGGTGACGCACCATGAATTGAGCAGAACCGCCGCCGTCCAGATTGGCCGCACCGGAACATCCGAGAGACTGGAACATGTATGCCATTTCCTTATAGGTAAGGCCTGCGGCACCGAATGTCCTTCGTCCGTCAGCCGTCAGGAAATACACGATGCCGTCATCCGTATATCCGATAGCGGTACGCGGGTCTCTTGCAACCCATTCAGTTCCAGAGAAATGACCGTTTGACAGAAGGATCAGACCTGCGCCAGTACATTCCTTCAGACTGGTTTTCATCTCCTCATATTTTGCACGCTCGGCAATTACCATCTTGTTGTCAAAACCGACTCCGACGAAGCTGAGAGCCTGCTGCTCGACATTCGGGTTATAGTCCCATGCGGATGAAACAATCGTTCCTCCACGATGCACGGGGCCTCTCGGATTGATCGGAGTGTTGATATTCCAGAAATCTCCGTTGATCATACCTACGACCCTCGCACGGCTCTTGTCCATAGCGGCCGCCATATCTGTCAATGTCTGTTTTCTCCAGCCGTCCGAGATGGAATTGCTGTTGTAAGGCATCGCTACCTTCACTTTCAGGCCCGGAGTGTTGGTGTCAATGCGGAGGATACATATCTGCTGCACATATCCTTCCATTGTCTGGAGGTGCAGATCGGTCTCCTCAACTCCCACAGCCACCACGAAAGATGTGTCCTTGAACACTCGCGCCACCTCCTGGCATTTGTCCACGAAAGTCTTTCCGATTTCCGTAGTCGGCTCATACAGGAAATCCGTGTCCTGAGCCTTGTCGCAAGCCGCGCAGAGTATCAGCACGCTGGCAGCCAGCCATATTCTATTTAATATCTTCATATCGTTATTTCCAAAGTTCATTCTGTTGCAGATTAACAGTATTCAAATCCAACTGTCTCTGAGGAATAGGGAATACCGTATATTTTTCAGGCAGGCCTGTCGTCTTCATATATCTGCCGGTACGGACGAGGTCATACCATCTGAATCCCTCTCCGAGGAACTCCAGACGTCTTTCTGCGAGTATCGCATCAATGAATTCCTCCTCGTTCTTCGGCGCAGGTGAAAGGTCCTGGAGACCGCGGGCGCGTCTGAGTTCATTGAGTCTGGCGAGTCCGCCGCCATTGAGGCCCTTGCCCTCTGCACTAATGAGATACATCTCTGCAAGACGGGAGATGATGATAGGGTCTGAGGATGACTTGTTGATATATTTGTTCAGGACTGTCTCGCTTCCGTCCACCGTTATCGAGATCGACTTTCTCTTGTCATCATCCTTAAACAAGGCAATCACCTCAGGTACAGGCACATATATAGTAGCCGGCTGCAGGAACTCTCCCGCGAATTTGATACCGTTCTCTTCAGGCAAGTTGGCGAATGTGAATATCACCTCTGAATTGGCCTCGCCACGGAAAATCTTGGAAAAATCATCCAGTGCGAACAGCGGATCAGCAATGAGTTCATCAGCAAGTTTCGCCGCCTCGGCCTTTTTGCCCTGGGCGATATATGCTCTCGCCGCAAGTGCCTTGGCTGCCTGCAATGACACATAATATTTGGTAGAATATTCAGGGCACATCGCCAATGCTTTTTCGAGGTCTTCATTGACAAAAGCCCAGAGGGCCTCCTCGGTAGAGTTCGGCTGCGGATCATTGCTGGTAACTCTCATGAGAGGAGCGATCCTGTATTTGGTGACAATGTTATAGTAATCCAATGCCCTGAAGTAATATGCCACTCCGAGCATCTGGCGCACCTTGTCACTCTGAGGAGCTTTCTCTGCAACTTCGATGAAGCTGTTTATCTGATAAAGCAGGGCATAATATCCTGTATAAGGGGCCTGGATCCAGCCGTTGGTAGGCAGGAAAAAGTCCTTGATCCATGACGGAGCGTCCGGCCATACGGAACCGCCTCCACGGAAGAAGTCACCTCCCGTCATATCATTCTGGAAATATCCCTCGAAACCCGGCTTGTACTGCGAGTAGCAGTAAAGACCAGTGTAAAGGAGCTCCAGATCTTCTTCTGACACGCTGTCCCTTGATACTGCATCGTGCGGATATTTATCCAAAATATCGCAGGACGAAATTATTATGGATGCTGTCAACAGCGCTAATATTATCTTTTTCATATCGACAATTAGAATTTAAGATTGACACCGAACATGAACGTCCTAGGCTGTCCAGGATTGAGCCAATCGACACCGTAAGTGGCTGCATTGGAATTATATGACACTTCCGGATCAAGATAAGGCCACTTTGTGAACACGTAGGCATTGTCCAACTGGAAATATACCCTTACGCTGTTCATCTTGATCGCGCGCATCCACTTCGAAGGGAGATTGTAACCCAATGTAATGGATCTCAGACGAAGATATGACGCATCGTGCAGGAAACGGGTATTGACGAACTTGGTACTGTTCCAGCTCTGTCCGTAAATTGCACGAGGAGTCTTGTTGGTGGTTCCGGGACCTGTCCATCTTCCTTCACATGCGGATTTGAGCTGCGGCCATGTTCCGTTTCCGAGCCTGAGGCCACCAGTCCAATATTCATATACGCTCTGTCCGTATGAGTATGTCATGAACACGGACAGTTCCAGATTCTTCCAAGTGAATGTATTGTTGAAACCGCCGCTGAATTTAGGATTGGCGGAGCCTACTATCTGACGGTCATCAGCAGTAATCTTTCCATCTCCGTTATAATCATCATAAATGACGTCACCGGCACGTACTCCCTCATTCTCATAGAGATATTCAGGGACATCCTCGTCATGCTGGTAGATGCCGAGCATCTTGACCATGTAGAATGAACCGACTTCCTTGCCTACCTGCAATGCGTGGAAAGAGTCAGGCATGATTATGTCACTGTCATCCAGGAGCTTGGTCAGTTTATTTCTCACAAATGAGATATTGAAATCACCTCTCCATCGGAAATCCTTCTTTCCGGCGTTTCCGGCAACGGTGAGCTCAAGACCCTTGTTGTTCATTGAACCGATATTGCAGGTATAGCTGGAATATCCCGTGGTAATCATCGTCGGCTTGCTGTAGAGCAAGTCGCGGGTGTCTTTGTTGAACACATCGGCAGTGAAGGACAATGCGCCCTTGAAGAAACTCATGTCGATACCCAAGTCTTGCTGCACGGCAGTTTCCCATTTCAGGTCACGGTTGCCAGGGGTGCTGAGACCGAGGCCATTGACATTGTTATAGTTCACACCGCCGGATGCAAGTGCCTGATATGCATAAGGTCCGATGTTGCCCTGGTTACCTGTTGCACCGATGCTGGCACGGAGCTTCATGGTAATGCCGTCAGCATGCCACCAAGATTCCTTGTCGGCATTCCATCCGAGGCTGGCAGAAGGGAAATATCCGTAACGGTTTTCAGGAGCGAACTTGGAAGATCCGTCGGCACGCATCGTGAGAGTTCCCACATAGCGGTCCTTGTAGTTCAAGTTGACACGGCCGAAGAACGACTGGAGCGCATAAGCAGTACGGCTTGAATTGGCCTTGCTGATTTCCGCAGCGACAGAGTTCACGTCGAATGAGCTTGAAGGGAATCCGATACCCCTCTGCAAAGCCATCGAGTTCTCATCCACCTGTGCGGAATGACCGAGAACGACGTTGAGTCCAAGCCCGAAATTGAATTTCTTGTCGTATGACAATGTATTTTCCCAAATTACAGAGCTGCGGAGCTTGCGGCTGTCGGTCAATGAACCTCCCTGAGGATTATCCTTCGACGGATATCCGCCCGGATGCTTCGCCGTATAATAAACATGCTCTTCCAATGCTGAGAAATCCTCGCCCAGCGATGTCTTGAAATCAAGTCCCGGGATAATGTGGAAGTTCAAATATGCATTGCTCAATGCCCTGTAGGTCTTGAGCCACACATCGGACTCCTTGATTGCCTGAAGGGCATTGTTGTTCACGAGCACATTCTTGGATGTAGCCCAGTCTCCGTTAGGGAGGAACGGCTCATCCCAAGGGTACTGCTCCACAGCAGCCTTGATGACATTATATCCGCTGTAACCGGAAGAAACTCGGTTGTTCTTGGTATAGCTGAGCTGCATGTTGATACCGAAAGAAAGCCATTTTCTGATATCTCCGGAAATGTTGGACTTGAGGCTGTATTGATTCAGGGCATTGCTCAATGCTGTTCCTTCCTGATGCTTGGCAGTCGCAGAAACATAGTACCTTATCTTTTCGGAGCCACCTGATACTGAAGTGGTAATATTACGTGAAAAGCCTGTACGGAGCACATCTTTAAGCCAATTATGAGTCGGTTTTCCAGGCATAGGATTGATGAAACGCTCCTGCGTCTTGCCGAACTGGAGATTATAATTGTCGATTGCTTCATTGAATGTCTCGATAAGGAGATCGCCGCTTGCAAGATCCAGCTTGTCCAGACGCGGCTGCTGGCTGAGACTCATGCTTGCGTCAATCGAAATTACCGGAGCGCCTTTCTTTCCCGACTTGGTGGTCACGATAATGACACCGTTAGTGGCACGGGAACCGTAGATGGCAGCGGATGCCGCATCTTTCAGGACCTCCACAGACTCGATATCGGACGGGTTCAATGTTGCAAGACCTGTCATGGACTCACCCTGCGAAAAGGCTCCCGTATCACCTGAAGTACTGGTAATTGGCACGCCATCAATGACATACAAAGGTTCGTTACCGGCATTGAGGGAACCGATACCACGAATGCTCACACGGCTGCTGGCTCCCGGGATACCAGATGCGGTAGTGATATTCACACCCGCGATACGTCCCTGGAGAAGCTGGTCCACAGAGAGGACGTCACGTCTTTCGGAAGCCTTAGGCTTGAACTGACCGATGGCGGAAGTGATGTCCCTACGCGTCATGGTACCATATCCGACTACTACGGACTGGTCGAGCGACAGCGCCTGAGGCTCCATCTTCACTTCGATGTTGGACTTGGAAGATGACAGCTGCACGTCCTTGTCCTCATAACCGAAGAAAGAGAACGAAAGCACCGGGCTCGTTCCCTTGACTTTAATGGAGAATTTTCCGTCCACTCCGGTAGAAACCGCATTGTCAGTTCCCTTTTCCACCACGAACGCTCCTGCCATAGGAGAGTTGTTCTCGTCGAACACGATTCCGGTGTAAACCAGTGCCTGGGTCTTGGCTGCCGTTTTTGCAGCTGGAGCCGGCTGAGGTTTATTGGCTACTACGGAAATGTTCTTTCCATTGACCTTATAAGATACATTCTGTCCTGCGAAAATGCGGTCGAGCGCATTCTCGATTGACACATTCTTGACCTGTACTGTCACATGCTTGTTTATGTCAATGTCATCTGTTCCAATCGTGAACGAGTAATGGTACTCTTTCTGCAGATATTCCACTGCCGAGCGTACACTTACATCCTTCAGCGACATAGAAACCTGCGCATTGGCTGATACCGCAAACAGCCACGAAAGGACTGTTGCGATGACAAGACAGCACAACTTACTACATCTTGAATAATTACGCATAAATTGGTTATTAATTAAACGAATAAAATAATTTCAGATAGCATTTCTAATTTGCTGATATATAATAGGTATTGTCCTTCTGCAGGACTTTCATGCCTCCATCCACACTGAGCGCCTTGAGTATATCGAGCGGCGACTCGTCATTCACGAACGACGCATAAAAGCGTTTCCCCAAAAGTGACTTGTTGCGGACAACGACCTCGATTTCGAACTGGCGCTGGAGTTCCATTATTATGTTCTGGAGTGTCTCATCATTGAAATACAATGCTGTACGCTCTGTCCAGGACACGTATTTCTCCGGCTGCATACAGGTCCGCGTGACCTTTCCGTTCTCCAGATCGGCCTTGACCACCTGTCCCGGGGTGATTTCTACGGACTGCCTGATTCCGGATACTGTAAAATCCATATCTACAGCACCTTCCACCAATGTCAGTTCTGCTTCCGTGGACTTGGGATATGAGCGGAAATTGAAAACCGTTCCCTTCACCTTGACATTGACATTATTGGAAGACAGTATGAACGGATGCCTCTTGTCTTTTGCGACCTCCGCGAACACTTCCCCTGATGTGAACACCTGACGTGTGCGGCCTGTGAACTCGCTCGGATACAGAAGCCTGGATTCGTTGTGAAGCCAGATTACCGTACCGTCCGGAAGCAATACTGATTTTTTCTCTCCATAGGCCGTAAGCACCTCCACCCAGTTCACGGTCTCGTCTTCAGAGCGAGGCACGACGTTAAGGACCACTGCCAACACGACAGCCGCCGCTGCGGAAATGATGCCGGCGACATAAGGCCACACTCGCCTTTCACGACGGATTCCGTCCTCCCCTGACAATGTACTTTCTTCTATAGCCGCATCCAGCCGGGCTTTCACCCTTGCTTTTCTTACTTCAATATCGTAATCGTTATAATCCATTTTCAAGTCCTTTGCATATGATACGCAGGACTGGTGCTTTACCCTCAACCGTCTGGTGAGTTTTTTTCATGCGTGGTTTCCTGTGTGGATTTTCGCGGACGAAAAGACTGTTGCGTGGATTGCCGCGAGCGAAAAGGGTGGTTTTTCACATAGAATCCCCACAAAGTTTCTTCAATACCTCCTCAATGTTTTAGAAAAGATTCCAAAAAAACTCCACCCACCCTTGTTTTTTCAAAAATTATCCTTACCTTTGCGTTCCACTTCACAAAAAACCGGAGTGGGCGAAATAAAATTCGACATTGGAGAGATGGCAGAGTGGTCGAATGCGGCGGTCTTGAAAACCGTTGATCTTAACGGGTCCGGGGGTTCGAATCCCTCTCTCTCCGCAAAAATAGAGTTCTAAATTCTTGATTATCAGAGAATTTAGAACTTTTTCTTTTATAAAAGTTGCACCGAAAATGCACCGAGATACATATCACATCTTGAAACTGTCCAGCAAGGCACTCTGTCTCTTCTTGTCTGTAAGTGCAATGTAAGGTTTCATGGTATCATAGTCTGCGTGTCCAGTAAATGTCATCACCATTTCAGGGGACATCCCTTCCTCAAGGGCATGGACTACGAATGTCCTCCTTGCGGCATGTGTCCCGATAACCTCACAGAGTGGTGCTGTCTTGTATATAGGTGTTTTCCCACAATATTGCATCACCTCCACCTCTCTGGTAAAGCCGAGCATTTCAGCTATTTCCTTCAAACCCTTGTTCATCTTCTGGTTTGACTTCTTCGGAAAGGCTAGACCTCCGGTAGGTATGGAGATATACTTCTTGTATAACTCGATGGCCTCCGGCACAAGAAAGATCGTAAGCCCGTCATTTGTCTTCTTGCTTACAAAGGATATTCTGGTGGGATCCGTAGGGTTGTCAAAATTTGCACGCCGGAGTATGTCAAGGTCACTGTGGCGGAGAGAGGTCAGACAGCAGAAACAGAACCTGTCACGAGTAAGTTCCAGATGTTTCATATTGTCCGGGAACTTGTAATTGTACAGTTTCTGGAACTCATCCCATTTGAGGTAGATTACGGCCTTTCGAGGTGCAAGCTTCAATGCAGGAGTATTATGATTCATCACCTCCTGCCCGTGTTTCAGGTAGCCCTTGTCATAAGCCCATTTCAGTATCTGCTTGAAGTAAGATACATGATTCTCTACTGTTGAATTCTTGTATCCTTTTTTGATGAGAAAAGACTGATACTCGTCAAGAGTTGCAGCCGTGATGTCTGCCATTTTCAGGCGGCTGTTCATCTTGTCAATCTGTGTCTGGACAGCGCTCAGTTTATCAAAGGAAGGATGATTCCATTTCTTCTTCTGGTTTATGCTTGATTTGACGGCAAGCGGCCATTCCTCTTCCTGACTGCGGACTTCACAGTATATCTTTGCAAATGCCTTGAAGGTAAGATTCTTCTCCTTGACCAGTTTGACTGCCGGGTCATAAAAACTGGTGATTGCATATTCCATCCAGTCCTGCCTGTCCTTCTTGTCGGTCATGGTCTCAAAGTCCTTTGTCTCAATGATGCAATGACCAATATGCTCTTTCAGTCTGTCCAGTTTTGCCCGCAGATCCTCCAGTTCCTCCTGTTTGTCCCGACTTTCGATACGGGAGAGTTTCCTTACCTGCATCATCCTGTCATCCCAGTCTTTCTTGTTGATGAACAATCCGGTCTTGCCACCTACCCTGAATGTCCATGAAATGCTTATCCTTACAAGGATTTGAGATTTTCCTGTGTCCTTGTCGCTCAGCTTTGACAGTTCAAAATTTATTGTAGCCATATTATGATGCCCTCAGTGTTGTAAGTTCCTTGATCTCATCCATATAAAAGTAGTCTCTCCCTCCTACGCTCTTTGAATGGAGGTAGCCAGCCCCTTTCCATCTGTGGATGGTTGAAACATTCTTGCCAAGGTATTTAGCAGCCTCCTTCGCATTTACCATTTTCCTTTCTGCCATCTTGTCGAATTCCTTTGAGTAAGTCCTCATTGTGTAATCAACACAGTCTCTCATCAAGTCTTGAAGTTCCTGATATGTCATATAAATGGTCACATTCCTGTTGTCTAAGTTCAAAGTATTGTTCCTCATTATCTTGTATGTATTATCCTTTTCATTCATCATCTTCATATCTTGAATGGTCTCGAAATAAAAATAACAAAGTCATCAGCGACTGATGAAGGATGTGTTCCTACAATGCAAACATCGACTTGACTTTCTTCACTGTGCTTTCGGAAACTTCTGCAAGCTTTGCAGTCTGGCGTATCGGGTATCCCTTCCGGAGAAACTTGACGACCTCCTTGTATTCCTCAACATAAGCTCCCACAGATTTTCTATACCCTACCTTCCTGCCGAGGCCAGTCTTGCCTGTTTCCTTGATGCTCCTGTCCACATAAGCCTTCCTGCCGCTTGACAAGCGGAAATATATGGCGTCCCGTTCCAAAGATGCAGCTGTGGCGAGAACGGCAATCATTATCGTGAGATATGGATTCTCCTTGCCGGCTGTGTCAAATATTGAGATGCCCTCTTTCTGGAAATATATGTTGAGGTGGTTGTCCTTGCAGAAACGGATGTTTGCCAACACCTCATCCACATTCCTCCCCAAGCGGGAAAGCTCGGAGATAAGGATTATATCGACACCATTATTCACGGCATAAGTAAGACACTCGTTGAGGACAAGCCGGTCTTTGTTCTTTCTGGCTCCCGAAATGTGTTCCTCGAATGTTTTTATTACAGCGATACTGTTCTTTCCCGCATATTCTGTCAGATCGACAACCTGTCGTTCTGTCGATTGTCTGTCTCCGGTTGAGGACACTCTCGCATATATTACTGCATTCATTTTTGAGATGTTTTGATTTCGAGTTGTTTTAAGTCTGTGGTGCGTTTCCATCTTGCTCATTTTTGAGGTGTTTTCTCTCTTTGACTTATTTCAGCTCATTATTATTGTACTTATTCCCTTTTTGCTGATTTACCGCAGCTTATGCGCCGAGACAGGTGACACGACAGGTCGTCAGCAATCGGGTAAGGAAGAAGAAAAGCGGAGGGGGACAGTAACCGCCACAATGGTACTGATATGCAAATGGACATCCGTTATCGTTATTATTTATACCTGTACAGCGGAGTGTGCGAAAGCCCACGAAACCTAAATCGTGATACTGCAACAGGGTTTTGTCCATTCCTGGCGAAGAAAACGGGTAGGGGTTTCGTAAGGAAAAAGCCTCTTGTAAAACCTGTCCTGCAAGTGATAGGTATTCTTTGTAATTCTGGAGCTATCACACCAATAATAGTGAAAAAAAATACCATCTCCTGACGGACACCTTGATGAGCATAAATATGATATGATTGTGATGGTGAATATGGATATGAAGAAGAAGCTGTTTCTTGAAAGAGAAACAGCCTACTTGTGTCTGTAAGACACTATAATATATGTTATTATGAAGTTATGAATGATAGTGTTATTGAGATGCTGTATGATAGATGTATCTTGTGGATTGATGGAGAGTTATCCTCTAAGAATAAGACAGAAAGAATGAAATTGTATGATGAATATCAGTGGATGTTCTCCTCTGGTTGCAAGTTGCCGAATCTTGAGACTCTAATCAAAGGAGTTGATCCGAGGGTAAAATTTTTCAGGTCAAGGTTTCGGGAATGGTTCTTTGTCGTCTGTGATTATTGTTTTGATCCTTATCATTTCGGTCAAACCTCCTATTTCCATTTTATGAATGCCCCTTACTGGGAAGACTCTAAAAGTAAGGGGAACAAGGTCTATCCTCAAAGGGTAGTTTTGTTGCTGGGAATGATGGGAATCTTCACGGGAGTAAAAACGAATTATCTTCACATCGGCGACAAGACAGTGGATCACGGACGGGAATACTATGTGAACGTGGATAAACTGAAAGAATGGACTTCCGTTTCTACCGAGCCGGCCAATGAATTCAGTGATCCAGCATTATCTTCTTCAATTGAGGATCCCTGGGTTATGACCTCCTCGACGGACAGTGATTTTGATTATTCTTTTCTTGACGGAGAAGATGAAGCGAGCAAAAGAAGCTGGAACCTCTATGGGGACTGGTTCTCGATGAGACAATATGAGACTATCTCGTCGATATATGTCATTCAGGAATGCTATGAGAAAGCACAGCAATTCATAAGCTCATGCGCTTATCAAATGTTTGACTCCATAACGGGCAAGGATAAAAAGAAAGAACTACGAGGGAAATACAGAAATAGCCAATGGCTTGTCAATCTCCATAATGGTCAAACTGGAATCTGCAAAGTAGATGACAAGGGAAGGCGTTTTTACACGATGATGGTCTGTATGGGGAAGGAATTCAGGAGAAATTGCCTGACACTGTCCGGAGAAAGAATTGTGGAAGTAGATGTGTCCTCCTCCCAGCCGACATTGCTCGGCCTAAAAGTCAAGCAGGATACAGGTAAGACAACCGAGTGGCTACAACACTGTCTCAAAGGCGATTTCTATGAATGGGTGAAGAAACTTACAGATATCAAGGTTGATAGGGCAAAGGTCAAGAAATACATTATGAGATTTCTGTTTTCCTGTTATGGCCCTAATCTGGCAAAGGCCTATGACGGGGAACATTTTCCTCCTGATACAAAGACTTATAAAACGGGATATAGGAAATTTGAACAGCGGTTGACTTCTTATTTGAAGGATAATGAGCCAGAAGTTTATAGCCTCATTGAACATCACAAAAGACATCCTTACTGGACCGAGAAATTATGGACTGACAACTGGAGAAAACGGAGAAAGGGAAAGTGGTGCAGTTCTCTTCCTGTTGAGATGCAGCGAGTTGAGGTCGAGTATATCAAGGCCTGCCTTGCAAGGCTTCCCAAGGATATGAAATTTTATACAATCCACGATGCCATCTGTGTCCGTGAGAGTGACGGCACTAAAGTGAAAGAGATAATGGAACAAGTCAGTATGGATATGTATGGAGTAAAAATTTCGGTCAAGATTGAAAACACATTAGCCGGACAGGTGGGGTAAAGTCAAGCCTGCATAAATATCTATGAAAAGTTCAACGACTTTATATATGATAATGATTACCACAATGGAAAATGAGAAATTACATCGTGTCAGCCCATTCAAGGAATGGCTTCGGGACAAGAAAATTAATGAAGGCCTCAATCCAGGCACAAATGTCAATCCTAAATACAGACAGAACAATGTATATGGTTTTGTCGAATATAACAATCTCTTGCAAGAAGCCTATTGCACTCTACAATTCGACCATTACAACAGCGTAATCGACAAGTGCCTGAATGACCTTGAACGAGACGCCCCCGGATTGAAATATCATTCTGTTATGGAGCTTGCGAAGAAGAAAGTAAAAGGTGATGACGGAGACGACTGTATTGACAATTATCTCTATAAACTTGCCGAAACCAATATGAAAGATGAACCAGTGAAGGTGCAGGATACCGAAATGGACGATGACAGCACCAACAATGACCATGTGTTAAGAACAGCACGAAACCTGTTCATCTATCATATCATAAGCGACATCAAAAAGAGGCTCAATTATGATGATGCAAAGTAATCCTAGCTTCTAGGATAGATGATTCTGCGAATAATGACTCTGTTCCATATCGGGACCGACTACACAATCAAACAACATACTTCATAACGACTGGGCGGACTTCGGTTCGCCCTTTCTCATTTTTTGTCAATCTCCCAATGACCACTATATCCGCTGCCGACAAATCTAATATGAGGTAATTTAACTAAATGATGCTTTATGGTTCGAGACGTTTTTCCGGACAATTCCGCCAACTCGCCTGTCGTTATTTTCGGGTTCGTGGCGATCTGATACTCTATCCATTGATCTAGGCCCTTTTCTTGAGTGACATCTTGAGTGACATCAATTTTCGCTTCAATATCAGGGTGTTCCGCCAGCCAAATTTTAACGATATTCGGGAATATCACGGTGAATTGTGCCCTGTCCGAGAAAAATACAGGGAGCATTCGTTCTGTGAAATATGGCAAAGCCTTAAGCGGATATATGATCTTACCCATTCCGGAGCCTTTTCTCTCCATATAGCCGAGCTGTGTGAAAATATCGGCGATGACAGGATTCCTGCGTATTGAAGGGATATTGTCCAAATCCATATTCTGAATCAACCTTCCTTCAGGCATTGCCCCTGGAGAGTATATTTCCATACGGTCATCAAACATATCGACATGAACTTCGCTTCCCTGAATCAAGTAATCCCTATGTGCAAGAGCATTTGTAATGACTTCCATAACGCTTCTTTCGATGTATTCTGGGATTTCAATCCGTTGCATGGGCTCCTTATACCAAATGGTACGCACATTCCTTCGGATAAAAGACATTGTGTCTTCAAGAAGTGACACAAGACTTCCAGTGATTTCTGCACTGTCAAGCGCATCAACCATTCCTCCCGCCTTTGTCTTGCCGTTCCAACGTGTGCAGAAGACCCTACTTTGACGGATGGGATTATCGTCTGCCATAAGCAGTCCGGCATTTGTCAGTATTCCGTGCCTGTCAACCAAACCGAATGACTGAAAGAACTTGTCATTGAAACTCACCCCATTCCACGCATAATACCGACTTCTAAGCTTGCTGAAGGAATAATCGCCAAACGCCTCTTCGCTTGACCTTGCATCAAATGTGGAATTATGCCCACGTAAAACAAGACGCTTATGTTCTGTAGAATCGGCAACAACCGACTCATTGCCGACACGGACAAAGGTTTCAAGAACCCCATCGCCGATATAATAATATGGCGTGTCATTACCAGCATTGACGTGGAGAAAAAGTATATTCTTGCCATCAATGCATTCAATCTTCATTACAACTTGCGGGATAGGATCTATTCTTTCCTTTATCTTCTGGCTGATGAATCAGAGTCTTCTTTGATGTTTGAGAGGCCTACTGGAACCTCATCGTCTGTGATGCCGAATATAAGGTAACCTCCTGCACCATTGGCAAAAGCGCTCACGCTCTTTAACCAACTCTTCACCTTTCGCTTCTCCACCTCCTGTTTCTTGTCATATTCAGTGGCTTCGCCTATATAGTTTTTGATGTCCATACATTTCATATCTATTCTGCAAATTTAAACATTTTACGAAATTTCAGCCGGCTGTTGTTATCCTTTTGATAAAATAGCTTATCTTTGTGTCGTTCAGCTAGCCCAGCACTCAAAACAGTGTATCTGATTGTTGATCTTGATGCAGCTGATTTGATTGCAGGGATGGGTGGGCAAGACATATTAAGACGTTACTTGACGTTTTTCTTCTGAACACAAAACTTGGCGGTTTTATATCGAGAAGAAGAAACGGCAACGAGGATGTCTCGTCATGATGACGATTCAGTTACCGCACTTTCTGTGTGGGAGTTACTGCATATCATCCCTGACGTGGGCTGGCTGCGTTGCTTATCTCTCTCGATGGCACGCCAAGGCCAGTGTTCGGGATAAGCAAGAGTATGACTCCCACGTCTTTTTTTGTACCCGTTCTGCAATGGAGTGGCAGGACACAATTTATGTTATCATGACACAAGAACAAGTTAAAACAATGCTGCGGGAACTCATTGAGAAAGGTACTTACTCTATTTTTGAGGTCTCTGAGATTTCTTCATTTGACGGAAGCGTTTCCCATCGTGAAGTTGCAATGGTTTGGAATGATTCTTCGGGGAGAATCCTTCGTGTGCAACTATCGAAAGATTCGATGATGCCTGGCGAGATACGTTTCTTTTATAATGATGGCATTCATATGCCATATTATCGTAATGTATTTTTCAAGGAAGAAAATGATGATTCAAATGAATACCTACCGCTTCCTTCCGATGTGCTTACCTATGTCAAGGAACACGATGTTCTCTCCCTTCAAGGTGTGACGAGAGACGAGTTGAAGAAAAATATAGTAGCCCTTTTCAATAGTGATAATTGGGAAGTTATGGATCCATTTGTCAAATAATCGGTTATGAAAACTATATCTCTACAAAGAACTGTATGGGTAGTACTTCTTTCTTCTCTTTCAATAGGGTGTGTAAAGGAAGTTGAACAGCAACAGCCGCAAGAGGGACTGCACGAAGTCGTTTTCCATGCCGGATGGGCACCAGAGACAAAAACAGTCCTTCAGGAAGACGGAAGCGTCTGGTGGTCTCCGGGGGATGAGATAGCATTGTGCCTTGTCGGGCACGAAGATAAATATCGTCTGAAATCTGATTGTAAAGAGCCTTCGCAAGAAACGAACTTTATCGGGATGATAGGCGAAAATGATGGAGAAGATACTTTCTATGCCATATATCCCTACGATAAAGTGAAAGGAACAAATCCATTCAGCATTACTATCCCATCTGTTCAATATGCGACTGCCGGTGCTATTTCTCCTGGTCAGTTTGTCAGTTTTGCACGAGCCGACGGTGATAACCTTACTTTTTACAATGCTTGTGCAGGATTAAAGTTTTCCGTGTCGCATGAAGGTATATCAAAAGTAGTCTTCAAACAAAGAGAAGATAGTGAACCTATAACCGGATATGTTGTTATTCCCTATTACAGTGACTGGCCAAAAGACTTGAAAGTTGTGCCGTCATATAACGAAGAATCAAATTATTTGACGATATATCCTAAAGAAGGAAAATATTTTGTGCCAGGAGAGTATTATTATGCTGCTATTATTCCAGGATTAATGTCATTCGTCATTTCTTTTTATACGGACGATAAAGTCGCAACAACAAGTCTTTGGTATCATTCGATTGAAAGGTCAAAGATTGCAGTCCTAAAAGAGAAAGATAAAGATCTTAACTTTGAAAATATAGACGCGAGAACTTATGCAGCATTGGGCGAAGATATATTACCAGAAGGCCTTGACAAAAATGCCATAAAAGAAGTTATATTCCATACATCGAGTGATGTGACAACGGATATGGTGGTGCCAAGCTCAATTCCAAGATATAATATTGAAGAAGGCTATATTCCTGTTTATTTTGAACTTAAAGGGACTACTGCACATTATTATACTAAGGCAGAACGATATATTATGAAAGGACCTAACTGTATGTCCTTCAGAGATTGGAAAGAGCTTCGTACAGTTGATCTTTCAATGTTTAGCACAAATCAAGTCGTAGTTTTTCAACGCATGTTTGAAGGCTGTATCAACTTGGAGAATGTTGATCTGTCAAGTTTTGATACGAGCAATGCTGTTGGTTTTAGCAGTATGTTTCAGGGATGCAGGAAATTGAAGAAACTTGATCTTAGCAATTTCAGTTCAAGAAGTGCCAATAATCCAGCAGAACAACCGTTCGGGGGTATGTTTGCCCACTGTTATAATTTCACGTCACTTGATCTTGGAAATTTTGAGATAGATGTTGATCCTGACCACGCTTTGTTTGCATTTGCAAGAAATAGCCATAATTGTGCGATACGATGCACTCCCAGTACAAGAGAAGCACTATGCAATGCGACATCAAAATTGGGGGACAATGAAAAATACATAACTTGGGTTCTTCCAAATAATGAGATGCCAGTCCTTGAACCATATAAATTTGACTATTATAGTTCCGACTACACAAAAGACAAAACTGTTAAGGTGCTGCAAAAAGCAACTGTCGGGAAAGGAATCAATATTGTCCTTCTAGGTGATGGATATTCGGACCGGTTGATTGCAGACGGTTCATACGATGAGGATATGAACAAGGCTATGAATGCAATTTTCAAGGATGAACCATATGCTACATTCCGGGATTATTTCAATGTTTATCAAGTTTATGCCGTATCAGAAAATGAACTGACAGGAGAATCCAATACGGCGCTTAATGCTTGTATAGGAGGTATGGATTCACAAAATGGAGCGGTGTCTTATTTTGATGAATATACTGTTCAAAAATATGCGAAGATTCCTGACAATAATATCGATGAAACCTGTGTGGTTCTTATCTTGAATCAAGATGCCGGATATGTCAAAGGTGTTTCCCATAATGGCTATATAATGGCCGGAGATGATGTTTCGGATATTACCGACTATTCTAAAGGCGGCTCTGTGGCAATGATCTGCCGTAAACTTGATGATTATTCATTTGTAGTCGCACACGAGTTCGGACATGGCTTTGCAAAACTTGCTGATGAGTATTGGGCATATATCGGGAATATGAGTGACTCGGAGAAAGAATTCTATATAAGCCGTGCTGATAATTATGGATGGTGGAGCAATATTGACTTCACTGATAATCCAGAGACAGTCAAATGGCGTAAATTCTTGAATGATGACAGATATTCTGGAACAGATATAGGAATCTACGAGGGTGCCACTTATTCTTCTGGTAGTTGGAAACCATCACAGCACAGTATTATGAACAACGATGCTGATGGAATATTTAATGCGCCTTCTCGAGAAGCCATCTATAAAAGAATTCACAGACTTGCTTTCGGAAAAGACTGGCAATATGACTATGAGAAATTTGTCGAATATGATCAAAAGAATATTGCAGCAGAAAAGGCTGCTGGAACGACCTCTGTGAACAATTGTGTCCCATTCGCCGAGCCTGATCGGAAGTCATTTGTAAAGATTGAAAAGTCAATGACATCTGATGGCAAGGAGAAAGTCACTGTAATAATGAACTAAAATGAGAATGGTTTTATGGAAAATAAGAACTATGCAACTCCGAATGTTGAGGTTATTGACATTGAAATAGAAGGAGGTTTTTGCCAGAGTAGTAGAGAAACCACTTATTCTGGGGCTACACACGAAGGATGGACAGAGGAAGAGTGGTAATGATAAGAAGGATGTTTGGTGCATCTTTTATGAGTGAAAGATGCACCGGAATGAGATAATAGCATTGAAACAGATGGTTTTGCGAAGCATCAAGCGAAATGCTGGTATTGGCGAAATCACCTATTCGACTATCTGTAAGGTCTTCCTGCATCAAAATGCTACAATGTGCGACAAAAGGGTGATTTCCTCTCTCTCCGCAAACAAATTGAAGCTCAGCGCTTTGCGCTGGGCTTTTTTCGTGCAAGGCCGTCGGGAGCCCCGCTCCTGTAAGGCCTTGCACGGGAAAAGCCCCAAAGGCCGCCAGGCCTTTGAGCTTCAATTTGTTTAGCACCGCCCCGCCGCGTAGGCGATGAGGGATGTGACGCACCCAGTGCGGCAAATCCCGTATTTATTTTATTGGGACTCTGTCCCAAACCCTGACGCTCCGCGCTCCACTATCAATTCCCCCGCCCCCCTTTTCAAGGGGGCACATCAGGGCCTTCGGGCTTTCCATCGCCGCTTGGCTGCCCTGCCCGCCAGCTCCGGCCCGGCATCTGATGATGCCTTGGTTCGTCAGATGACGCCCTGTTAAATCATCGACAGCGGCAAAGGCACGCTCTGCTCAGGGTGCTTCGCAATTCGCCGCGGGTATGACGCTGCCCAGCTTGCTACACGGGACGCAGCGCTTAAGTTACAGATTATCAATTATTTAACCAAAATCAGAGTTAGGAAAATCACAACTCTGAAAATGGTTAAACAATTATCACACAGCGACTTACAGGTCGCACAAAAAATGTGTACTACGACTCGCAGAGATGCTTACACTATACTCTACGGTTGCATACTATAAAATTTTACAGTATCTTTGCGTTACAAAGACTCACGAAAGACCAAACCCGGACTATAATGTAAACAACAAAAAACACATCAAACATGGAAATGACAAACAAAAGGCTTGAAGCGATTAAGAATTCCGGAATAAGAAAGAAACTAGATGACATTGACCTTAATTTGAATTGGGGAGAGTTTGCACACAACTATTTCGACAGGTCGGCATCGTGGTTTTACAACAAACTTAACGGCATAGATGGAAACGGAGGCGTAGGCGGATTCACGGAAGAGGAACTTACCGTATTCAAGGGAGGTCTATGTGATCTTGCTGACAGGCTGCGGAAAGCAGCGGACAAGCTGTAGGAGACATCCCGAAGTATTTCAACTGCAGGAAAAGCAAGCCGTCCCCAGCAGAGGCAAAACTTCATCAAGGTTATTGCGTCAATTCATACTCAACAGTAAATTCGCCATCCAGAAACTCAGGATAACTTAAGCCCTCCTCTTTGGCAGCAGCTACATAGAGGTCCATCTGCCTCAACATATCAGCTTTAGCTTCCTCTATGGTATCGCCCATGCCAGAGAATATTTCATTCTTACAATAGACAGAATATGTCCCGTCCAATGCTCTCTCAATAACTGCCAGAATATGTTTCATCTGAATAATCCTGATTAAAATCTGAATAAATACACGCTTTAACCTTAAGCCGTAAAGATAGCAATAATTCAATTGTCAACAACCTTTCCAATAGAATTGTAGCTGACGTAAAAATACACTCGGCATGGTAAGGAAAAGGACTTGGAGCTGCGGACGTAGATGGCCGCCGCAACATCGCCGTGAAACTGCTATACTAAGTAATACTTAAAACGCTTACTAAACAAGGTTACGACGGAGCCACTCGCTGAAGATAAGGTCGCTGATATGTTTCTTACCGTCAGTTTCGGCTATAACTCCTAATTTCATCAAACTTCGGCAGGCTGTCTGGATGGAACTTGCCGAACCTAGAGTGTACTTTGACAGGAAAGCGTTGGAAGTAATGTTCGCCCCAGCAGAACCTTCCAATGCAAGTGCCTGAAGCAGACTTTTCTGCTTCTCGGAATAACGCGAAAACTGCTCGTTGTAGGAAAAATGCTGCTGAGCGATGATTGCAGAGTAAATCGCATGAAAATCTGCCTCACTTATTGTCTTTCCAGGCTCAGCCATCGCAAACGCTTCATTCATAAGCAGTTGAACATACCACGTAATTCCATTGAAATAATCATAACAAAGGTAAATCAACGCATCATCAATTTTCTTTCCTCTTCCGTATTTCCTAAACATCATTTGAGCAAAATCTCTATAAACGTCTCTGTCAATGACATCTATCGTCATCTGTACTGCGCTGTTATAGAATGGTTTCGCCGGAGAGGTAAACATATTTGTCATTGAATGCGTAATACTGCCAGTAAAGATAAAAATAATATTCCGGCATTTCTGCACCACCGTTCTCAGGTACGCCTCCATATTCGCCTCTTTGAAATCGCGAATCTTCTGAAACTCGTCAATTGCAATCACGCAAGGTCTCTTGCCTGAATCAAGAATCTGCATCAGTTCCTCAAGTGTCTTATCCGGATATGAAATATCCCCAACAATCGGTGAAAACGAAAGACTGTCAGTCAATTGACTGTACTCAATCTGCGGGCGCAACGACTTCAACCCCTGAAGAAGCTTGTCCTTTATTCCGAAATATTCACTTTTGCTGAAAATCTCATTTGCAAAGATCGCCACCATTTCCTTCAAATTATTCGCAGCATAGATATCAATCAGAAAAGTATTGAAAACTTCGCTGATTTCTTTCTGCGCGAAACAATGTCGGATCAAACCAGTCTTGCCGAGCCTACGTCGTGCAAACAACGCCACATTCCTTCCATTGAGTATGTGCTTGCAAAGCTGAGCTGTCTCTTCCGTTCTATCACAGAAATACTCTTCTCTGACATACGGGGTTATGACAAACGGATTTCTGAAAAAGTTTTCCATTATTATGCAATTTTACATTACGTCTTTTTACATTATGCAAAATTACATAATTTTTGAACAAATGCAAGAATGTCCAATAAAATTAAAACAGACAATGGCCGCAACTATATCACTATGCGAATTTTATGGCGGTCAATTCTTTCGCAAAATGATTCACTCCTTTCTGAATCTTATCAATAGTCCTTCTGCTCGGCTTGCGTCTGCCATGCAGATAGTGACCGAGTTGTGCTTGACTGACACCTGTAAGTTTTTCCAGACCAGCAAGAGAGAATATCCCGGCATATTCCAAATTCATTTTACAGTTAATCGGCATTGTTGGAACTTCATTGCCGGGTAGAGACAGAATCCGCTGCGGGCACAATATTCTGTAGGCTCGGCAATTCCATTCTCAATCAGCCAGTTATAGACCCACGGGTAATTATTCGTGTCAATGAACTGCGTCCCCTGCGGGAGCACGATGGAATCTGGCAGATTAACTGTGATCGCCGGTATCGACGAAATAAATTTCCACACACACTACTGAAGGCAAAGGGTGACATTAATTGTTGAACAATGTGCTATATTTGCGGAAGCAAGTTATGTTAAAGCACAATCGGACAATCATTCATGTGGAGGTCAAGGACACCCATGAACACTTTTACTTTGGGTCAGTTGCAGCAATGTACGAAGACTCCAGAGTAAAGAACCTGTTGAAAATCAAGTACCAGACATTCAGGACAAAGCGCATTTCTGAAGAGAAGCCGTTCGAAAACGAGTTCGTGATCGTGCGGAAAGGCAACCTGAACACCATCGACCATAGCCGGTCCATTTAGAATATATTGGTATTGGGAAAAACTCGCTGACTTCACGGTCCGGCCAGGACGAAGAATCCGATTCTCACGACCAAGAATCTGATCTACACGGAAAAGGCGCATTCATACAAGATAATCTGCACCAAGTCACTTTCCGGAGCGAACCGTGACATTGACCAGATATCACAACAGTGTGATGGCGTTGATGTTGCGGCCGCAGTCGGCTCCTTCGCGGCGGGCGGAGAAGAAGTCGGGGTCATTGTAGGTACAGATGCCACAGACCTGGATGTTGGACTCTGGCACTCCGCATTCCAGAAGCGTGATGCGGCAGACTTCGAAAAGGTCGATATGATGGCCGCCTTCGAGACTGCCCTCAGTACGCGGACCGCGGAACGACCAGATTTTATCCACAGGGAAACCGGACGCCTTGAAAAGCTGCGCCACATCCTCGCCTACCTGGAAATTGTCGATACAGATACCAGGGCCGATGACGGCACGCATATCCGAAGGCTTTGCACCATAATTCTTTATCATTGCCAGAACCGTCTGCGCAGCTATCTTGTTGATAGTTCCACGCCAGCCGCTATGGGCAGCCCCGACACACCGTGACACAGGATCATACAGCAACACCGGAATACAGTCCGCCGTACGCACACCTATAGCCACATTCTTCAGATTAGTCACCAAGGCATCCACACCCTCCAGTTCCTCTCTGGAATAATCAGGCCTGTCGATGACAGCCACATTGGCAGAATGAGTCTGATGCGGCTGAATCACCGGATACGGCAACACCGAATCACGCCTTGTCGTAAACGCCTCTACGCCCTCTCCCAAATTATATCTAAGCAAATCCATAAATTCCTCACTATCAAACAAATTAGCACAGCATCAGAGCTGCACTTCTATCTTCGCCACGAAAACGGCAGGGCCCTGGAGCCACACATTATCTGCCGTAAAAGGCAATGTTTCATTTCCCTGAAAATCAGTTTTCACCAGACACGAAGCCCCATCCAAACGCGGAACGAAATCCACCCTCAAGTCCGCGATTCTGGCATGAACGCGCGCAGAAACCTCCACGGAACCAGAACTCTTGGAGCATCCGCCAAGAACGCCGCGAATCCAGGAAGCCATCGATGAAGCCACTATACCGGTACCACAGGCAAGCGTCTCATCCTCAACACCTTTCTCGTAAGTCCTCACATCGATATCAAGATTCCCGTCAGGCAGAAAATCATTGACACGGACAAAATTCACATTGACACCCTGAGGCGCGAACCTCGTATCATAACGCAGACGCCTGCCGGCTCCCACTACATCACACCTCCCGACATCCTCCACGAAATGCACGAGATGCCGCGTGCCCGTATCGAGAAAAACATCCGGAAACATCGCATCCGTCCTATTCTCATAAAGAGCGGCGCCCTGCACATCCTTCATCTTCAGACGCACAATTCTCGGCTCCGAAGAAAATGCCTCCACAGTATTTTCGAGCTCCGCAACATGGTTACCGTCAGGCGCTTCAAACGCGAAACTTTCATAGCCCAAGTCAGCAGCAAACGCCACGATACAACGCCCTCCGTTGCCGCACATCATTCCGCCCGAGCCATCAGAATTATAATACCGCATCCGGAAATCCGCATCCGAACTCCGCTCAAGCACCATCACTCCATCCGCCCCGATACCGGTATGACGATCACACAGCCGCGCAATCTGCCCTGCAGAAAGGTCAATGTCAATGTCCCTTCCGTCAGCAATCAGAAAATCATTCCCCGCTCCGTGATATTTATAGAAAGTCATCATCTCAACAAATCTTCCAGCTCCACAGAAGCATCTGTCTTGCCGTCCCTATATTTCACAATTACAGGAGTATAGAGACTTATTCCCGCTTCAGCACCAGGTCCTTTGGTAACCGGTCGGCTTCCGGCCACCACCACTGCTCCGGCGGGAACCGTAAGCCTGCCTGACTCATCAGGACGTATAAATCCGCCATTTACGGCATCGTAAAGCGCTGTGGACCTGTTGATTATAACACCTGAGCCGAGCACTGCGCCCTCTTTTATCAACACGCCCTCATACACCCCGCAATTACCGCCGATGAAGACATTGTCCTCGACGATTACCGGCATTGCGCCGACAGGCTCCAGCACCCCTCCAATCTGGGCGGCAGCTGCAATATGCACATTTTTGCCGACCTGCGCACAGGACCCCACAAGAGCGTGGGAATCAATCATTGAACCTGCATCGACATAGGCGCCGATATTCACATAAGCAGGCGGCATCATGATTACCGAAGGAGCGAGATACGCACCGCGGCGCACAGAACTGCCACCAGGCACAATACGAACCTTGTCCTCAACTGAAAATTTCCTTACCGGAATAGTATCCTTGTCAATGAAAGAGAACTCCCCTTCCGACATATCTGCGAGCTTACCCAGACGGAACCCACTGAGAATCACCTCCTTAATCCAGGAATTGACTATCCATTCCCCGTCTTTTTTCTCTGCAACCCTTATTTTTCCGCTTTCCAAATCAGCGCAGACCTGCAGAAAACGCTCCATTTCATTTTCCATATTCTCTTTTTATAAAAAGGTAACTCTTACAGAAGTCCCAAACCCGACATGACTTCCTTCAACAATTTCTCCGTACTCCCGACAGCAGGCGTAAGAGGAAGACGCATCTCATCCTCACAGAGCCCCAAGAGTTTCAGGGCAGCCTTGGCCGGAATCGGATTGCTCTCCACAAACAGCGAGTTGTAAAGAGGCATCAGCTTGTCATTCAAGCAGATAGCCTTCTGCAGATCACCCGCGAAAACAGCATCCACCAACTCCTTCATCATCTTAGGAGCCACATTTGAAGCCACACTGATGACACCGTCGATTCCACTCGCCATCAGAGGCAGAGTCTGGTCATCATTGCCGCTCAGAATCGTGAAACCGTCCGGAGCCTGCCTCTTGATATCCACGATCTGGGCCACATCCCCGGACGCCTCCTTGACAGCCACGACATTAGGCACATCATGAGCCAGCCTCAACGTCGTCTCCGCCTTCATGTTGGTTCCGGTACGTCCAGGGACATTGTACAGGATCACATCACGGTCAGCTTCCTGAGCAACCGCCTTAAAATATTGATACAGACCTTCTTGCGTAGGCTTATTGTAGAACGGGACCACCACCAGATACGCCTGCACATCCAAAGAATCCAGCAGACGCATATTGCGGACAGTTCCTGTCAATGAATTGGAACCCACGCCGGCCACCATAGGAACCCCAGGCGCCATCTCACGTGTAATCTGCACCAGACGCACCTTCTCGTCATCACTCAGACAAGGAGTCTCAGCAGTCGAACCGAGCGGTACCAAAAAATCCACACCAGCCTCAATCTGGCGGGCCACAGTAGCGCGATAAGCATTCTCATCGACTTTTCCATTCTTGAACGGAGTCACCAATGCCGTTCCCAAACCTTTGAATTTCATTGACATATAAATTATAAGGTCAAACTTCCACCGATAAACAGTTCACGGAACTCATAGACATTACGCTGCCTGCCGGCATCCTTCGACAAATCATCAGCCATACCAGCCGCCAGCACAGCCCCTTCCGCAAATCCCTGACGCGAAAAAGCCTCGTGCTCGAGAGTAATCCTGTCGCAGCCACCCTCGAAGCCTACAGTATGTATGCCGGCAAGTTCGCCGACCCTTACGGACGCGACATCCGTCTTCACGCCCATATTCAGGTCAATGTCACGAGCCAATGTCTTGGCAGTTCCGCTAGGCGCATCGAGCTTATGGCAATGATGTTTCTCCACTATATACGGGGCATAGCCGCCAGACTTTGCAAGAAGTTTGGAGACCAAGTCCACAGCAGCAGAGAAGACATTGACACCGACCGAGAAATTGGAAGCCCAAATGAGAGGCGTACCGCATTTCTCGAAATAGGCAAACACCTCATCTGCAATATCATACCATCCCGTCGTACCTACCACCGCAGCCTTGAAATTCTCCGCGATGAATCTGTAATTGGCCCTGAACGCCTCTGGCACGGTAAAGTCGATGCAGACACTTTCCGATGCAACAGCCTTGTCAGCAGACGTTATATCTTCCGACACGCCCGAGCACTCTATATTTCTGCTCTTCAGCACAGACTCCACCATTTTTCCCATGCGGCCGTAGCCACTGATAAAAACCTTCATATCTTATCCTGATTTTTCTAGCCAAACAATTTTGAATGCAGACGTCCTGCCGCTTCTTCTGCGTATTTCCTGTCTATCACCACGCTCGTGCTCAGAAGTGACGGACTCTGTACAGACATATAGACCTGGCAGCCGTCAAGCGCCTCCATAACATCTTCATACACACCCGATTGGGACACCACATTACGTCCCACGACCGAAATCTCGGCCTTGTCCCTGTAAACCATCACACAGAAACGGTTCCGCAGTGAAGAGAGCAGCTCCTCAAATCCTGGCTGGCCTGATTCCAATGTAAGCCCCACCTTGGACTCTGAAGAAGACACCAGAACGGTCTTTACCGGATAGTCCGCAATGCAGCTGAAAACGCCGGCCAACATTGACGAAACCCCGACGATATTCCTGGAGGTAATCTCGAGAAAGTCAATGTCTTCCTTGACCGCAATGGTCTTAGGGCCACAGGCTGTCTGCTCGTAAGTCACCACAGAACCCGGAGAATCAGGCTTCAACGAATCCAGCACATAGACCGGTATATTCTTCTTTCTCGCCGGTTCTATAGTCAGCGGATGAAGCACTCTCGCGCCCAAGAACGCCATTTCAGACGCTTCCTCGTAGGAAATCTTTTCCACGCGGGCGGTAACATCCACCTTTCTCGGGTCAGCGGTACGGATACCGTCCACATCGGTCCATATCTCCACACGCTCAGCATCCAGGGCCATACCGAGGATCGCTGCCGTGTAATCGGAGCCCTCGAAGCCCAGAACCGAAGGGGCGCCCTCAACCGAAGATGCTATAAAACCCTGAGTGAGAACCACATCCACACCTTTCGCAGCTTCCGGGACAATGCGTCTGACACCTGCCTGAGTCGCTTCCAAATCCGGCACCGCAGACATATATTGACAGTCGGTGACTATCATTTTGCGGGCATCCACCCAGCCGCATCTCAATCCGTTCACGTTCATTGCCGCAGAAACTATCTTGGAAGAGAGCAGCTCGCCTGTCGAGACGATACGGGCATAACTTCTTGGAGAAAGCTCTCCGATACAGCAGACTCCGTGCACGAAATCGCTCAGCGAATCGCAGATGGCATTCAGGTCGCCAAGACATTGACCTAAAACTTTTTCATCTGCCGACAGCAGTTCAGTCGCGAGGGACAGATGCCTTTCACGCAGCGGCGCCAAGAGGCTTTCTGCTTTTTCAGCACATTGAGTCTCAGCGACTTCCGCTATATTGCAGAGCACTCTGGTAACCTGCGACAATGCTGACACGACCACGAGCGGCCTGTCCGCCATTCTTCCGCGGACTATTTCCGTAACGCGCAGAATCGCATCCCTGTCCTTCACCGACGTTCCACCGAATTTCATTACTATCATACTACAATCCTCCTGAGAAGCTGTTTTGAAAATGACCTCTAATTTACAACAATTTCATCAGTAAACAGCCAAGCGTGCAGCGGAAGATTTCTGCGGAACGCCTTGAAACGCACATAACGCGCAGATACATTGACAACACAGGACAATGTCTCATAACACATATCCGACGTGTCCGCCGGCAGCTGGCTGTAGCTTACGCTCGCCAAAGTATAATTTTCCCCGTCATCGGAAACATAGACTTCCACACGCTCCGGGACTGCCACATGGTTGTTCCTCTGAGCCATAAATGTAGCTCCCACATAGTGCAGAGGCTGTTTTTCTTCCAAGTCAATGATGATGTCCATATCTCTGATGAAGCCCAGCCAGCGGTCATCTCCATAAGACCAGCCGCCACGCAGACCGTCATTGACGGAAACGTCGCCGCTCGCCCTGTATTTCTCGGCATACGGAGTCAGAATCTGCACAGGTTTTCCTACAGCCAGATGCTGCAGCGGCTCGCGGGACTCCATCCTCGTACCGAATTCCTTGTCTATATCGAACGGATTATAGCCCATTTTCTTCAACTCGGCGCAGAAACGCGATGCCCTCTCCTTGAAATTCTCATAGTTCTTGTTCTCTTTCCTGCTCCAGCCCGTTTCAGCAACTGCCAACGCTCTCGGATAGAGCATATACTCCAGATGCTCCGCGGTAGGAATGTATTCCGTCCATGCATTACCCTGAACACCAAGCAGATGCGGGCTGTCCACGTCCGCATCGTAAGAATATGCCTTGGCAAGAGAAATATAGCCGCCGATAGCTTCCGGCTGATAGATCGGCGCGTCCTGGGTGTAATCCAGATAGTACCAGGTATTCGGAGACATTATGACATCGTGTCCCTGCTCGATCGCGTTCTCGCCGTGCGAAGAACCACGCCAGGACATCACCACGGCATTGTCCGAAAGGCCGCCTTCCATGATTTCATCCCAGCCTACCATCTTACGGCCGTGGGACTCCACGATCTTCTCGACCTTCCGGGTAACCCAACTCTGCAACTGAGCCACATCAGCCAGACCGTTTTCCGCCATAATCTTCTGACAATGAGGGCATTTCTTCCAAGCAGTCCTCGAAGCCTCATCTCCACCTATATGTATATATTCGGAAGGGAACAATTCCACCAGCTCCGCCATAACATCCTCGATGAAGTCGAAAAGATACTCGCTGCCCGGGCACATGTCAGAATTCATCACCCTTTCCCCATTTTCATCCACACAGGCAAGTTCAGGATAGGCCTCCAGCACTTCCCTGCTATGTCCCGGAATCTCGAACTCCGGAACTATATCTATATGACGCTCAGCAGCATAGGCCACCAATTCACGCACGTCATCCTTCGTATAATAGCCGCCGGAAGCCATCGGACTTCCCTCCTCGGAATAAAAGCATCCAAGTTCACGCCACTGTTTCCAAGTACCGCCGATACGCCATGCCGCCTTTTTCGTAAGCATCGGCCTGGAATCTATCTGGATTCTCCATCCTGCATCATCCATCAGGTGAAGATGAATCTTGTCCATCTTCAGCAGAGCCATCGCATCTATCTGTTTCTCAATAAATTGCCTGTCACGGAAGTTTCTCGACACATCTATCATCAGACCCCTGTACGGAAATCTCGGCCAGTCGTAAACCGCGCAGCACTGCAGTTCGTCGCCACTCGCCGTCATCTGCCTCAACGTCTGCAACGCATAAAAAGCGCCCTTCGGCGCGAGGGCTTTTATGTCAATGCCCTTCTTCCCTATTGTCAATGAATAGGCTGCATCCCGACAGTCCTCACGGATGGAGGCATCCGCATTGACCTTCTTCACGAAATTCCTGTCGCCCAATGTGATGACGATGTCTCCTTTTTCCGACAATGTCCATCCGAGTTCATCCTTCGCATAGTCCTTAAGAGCATCCACACCTTCACAGTCTGATTTGCAGACTACTTTCAGTGTCGGGTTTTTCTGAAGTGTACAAGTCCCCTCCATCTCGGTCACGGATACCGGAAGCGGCACCACCGCACGCGGGGAAATGGCCACGGCCAATGTTACAAACAATGTGGTAATAAGCTGTATCATAATTCGTTATATAAAATATTCTTCAATAGAGTCTCATACTGGGACTGAGCCTTTTCCAAGTCGCTCAGCAATACATATTCCCTCGGGGTATGGGCCACGAAAATGGAGCCGGGACCGCAAAGCGAACGGTGAACAAACTTGTTCATCCTCGGCGTGTCGCTTCCGAATGCCACCGGCTTGGTCCCGATGCCGTCGAAAGTCGTGTAGCGCATCGGGGTATCTCCGCCATAAGCCTCTATGTCAATGTCTTGAGACCGCATCTGTTCCATCACTTCCTGCACCATGACATCTGACGCGAAGGTTGTACGGAAATACAGGCGGAAAGAAAGTTCCGGACTGAGGATATTCTGAGGATTGTCAGAAGAGAGCTTGCCGATATTCCAAGTCGTCGGACCAAGCACCTCGTCTTCCGGAAAATCTATGCCGCGCAACTTTTCCACAAACTCCACGAATGTGTCCACAGCGCTATGACCGAGCTCCGGATAGCCTGAATGACAGGCTTTTCCGCGAATCGTGACCGAATATGACTTGGTTCCTTTGGATGCGGAGACCATAAGATTGTCAGTCGGTTCTCCCACTATCAGGTATTCGCTCCCTGGGCAGTCACGGTCGAACGCCTTAGCTCCGAATGAGCCTGTTTCCTCTCCCGAGAGCAACAGCAACCCGAAATCAGTTTCTCCAGACGTGGATTCTGATGCCAGACTGCTGCAGGCGGACCACATTGAAAAGAACTGTCCCTTGGCGTCGCAGCTGCCGCGTCCTGTTATGAGCAGGTCATCATGTTCTGTTATTTTGCCATCCGGAAGGGTTTCTCCTGCATTTATTTTCCTGAACTGGGGCGCGAAATACGGCGGCACGGTGTCCAGATGCGAACAAAGCACGACCTTCGGAAGACGGGATGTCATCCCTGCATTGTCCCAGCGGAAGAGCAGGTTCAATGTCCCGTCCCCCACTTCGTAACGGGTACAGGTGCACTTCGGATCAATCTCCGGGAACCGCCGCTCCAGAAATTCGGCCAGCCGCCTTTCCTGTCCGCTCGTGGATTCTATGTCCAATATTTCCTTGAATAAGTCCAGATTCATATTCCTAAACGTATCGGACCCGCAAAACCGCTTGCGGGTCCATAGTTATGCAAAATTAGCAAATTCGCTCCAATTCCAAGTAACAATAAAGGAGAGCGGCCAAAAACTGATTTCGGCAACTCTCCAGTTTACATCATTTTCAGACGATCAGCTAATCCATATATCTGACCGGATTGCTACGGCCTGCAAACACCCACAGCGCATCTGCGGCAGCGACTGGATTTTCACGTATTTTTTCGCCTTCAAATTCGAATTTTCCGGGAACTTCCTTTGATGCCGACCAACTCTTAGGTCTGTATATTCCGACAACTCGTCCGTCAGCAACTGCTATCACGTAGTCCACGTCTTCTGCTCTTTTCTTGGACAGGCGCCAATATTTTCTCGCGCACTCGTAGGTAGAGCCTCTTCCGTCGGGAGCATGACGCTCCTGGTAATTTTTGGAAATATTAACAGCCAAGAGTTTCTTGCCGAACAGAAACGTACCCTGGAAAATAGGATGATTTGCTGGCATAGTTATTAAGATTTATTGTTTTAGCACCGCTCCTCAAGGCAGGCGGAAAGTGCCTGAACCATTCTCCGATGATTCTTTAGCAAGATATGAAGAAATATTGATAAATCGTTAAAAAATATGTTTAAATTTTCAATGTGAACCAATATGAACTTGACACGGACTTGCAAATAACCGAACTTTGCATAAAGAATAGAACGAACAGCTGACACGGCTGTCCTTAAAACTGATATGAACAGGGCCCCGACAATACGGGGAAACGGGGGAAACATGGCAGAGACAAAGATACCGGAACTGAACTACCTGCTCAAGAAAGTGGAGCAGCGTTACGGAAGAAGAATTTCCACATCGACAGACTTCGAGGCATTGTCGGTGGTCATTGATCATAAAACCGGAGAACTTGTAAGCGCATCTACGCTGAAAAGGCTCTGGGGGTATGTGTCGATGAGACCGACTCCGAGGATATCCACATTGGACATTCTTTCAAGATATTTAGGCACGAGGGATTTCCAGACATTCTGCAAGAATCTGAAGAACTCGTCCGCTTACCAGTCGACTTTTTTCTCCAGTTACACTTTATATTCAGAAGATCTGAAAAAAGGCCAGACTGTCATCATCAAATGGAATCCGGACAGAGTGGTCACACTCGAATATCTCGGAAACGACGAATTCGTGGTAAAGAAGTCACTGAACTCACAACTTCTTGAGAATGACCGATTTGCCATCAACGCCATCATAAAGGACTATCCGCTGCTCATACCTAAGATCATAAGGGACGCAGACTACACTCCTTCCTATATTGCCGGCACAGTGGACGGCATCACCGAAATTACAGTAATCTGACGATACGGTCAGTGGCGTCATTGAACGTGCGCGCCTTGTAACGGTAGTCACTGCAGACGTAGATTATCATTGACACGACCACAGCAATGACTGCAAATGCCGCGAGGCTCAGCCACAACGTGGTCCGGCACTCGAGAGCGCGGCGTACTTCTGCCATATCGGAGTAGCGATCGTCAGGATTGTCCTTCGTACATCTGGCTGCGACACGGGCATAGTTTCCCGGAAGTTCCTGCAGCACTTTACCCAACGAATATATATCTGTCCTGCAGTCGATTTTTCCGCCGGAAAGAAGTTCCGGGGCGGCATACGCCTGCGTACCGGCATGGAATTTCAGAAGCGCATAATCGTCCGAGTCTGAGAGGCCGAAGTCTATCAGCTTGACATTCTGCCCGTTATGAGTTATAAGAATATTTTCCGGCTTGAGATCCTTGTGTATTACCTGCTTGCTGTGGATATATTCCAGAACGTCACAAAGCTGGGAGACGATTTTCCGGGAGAGTTTCTTGTCCGATATCGGGAGCATTGACCTGAGCGGCTCACCGTCTATCCACTGCATGATTATGCAATGTCCGAGTTCCGGATAATGCTTGTAACCGTATGTCCTGCAGATATTTGGGTGTTCGAGTTCATAGCCGAGCGAAAACTCTTTTCTGAGCAGTTCCTCATAGACGGGAACGTTTCTGAACTGCGGCTTCAGAGCCTTGAGAATCAGAAACTTGCCTTCCTCGCGACAACGCCAGAGTTCTGAATATCCGACTTCAGACGAGGCCAACAGGCGCAAATCCTCGGGCGCGGAAGACACTGGCATAGTTTCTTCCGGTTCATCTGTAAAAAAGGCTGACGGACAATTCATATTGCTCATAAACGCTCAATAAAGGGATGTAAATATAATAAAAATTTCATTAGATTTGTACCGCAATGATGAAGATGACGAAACTTGCGGCGACGGTATTGTGCATCTGCATTTCCTGCACTGCGCGAAACTCCGGGCCGGACGGAGAAAAGGGCGAAACTCCCTCCGTAAAACTTGAAACCGCATACGACAGCAGCACTTACTGTTTCAATGGGACGAACATTGTCTCAAAGGACGGAAAGTGGGGGCTCTGTGACACTCTCGGAAACGTCATCCTCCCCGCAAGATACGACAAGCTGGAATTCGTCAGCGACGATATGGCCGTGGCCAACGAGGGCGAATTGTTCTATCTCATTGACACTAAAGGCAATATAATGGCGGAAGCGCTGCACAGTGGCGGGCTGACTTCGGAGGAGATTTCTCTCTGGGCCGAAAAGGTCAATGAAAGGATCCGGAAAGAGTGGGACGAAATACTCGACAAATATGAGAAACTGGAGACGTTGTGCTCCGACAGAAAGAGTTCCCGGAAGGCGGTAAAGTCTGCCTCCAAGGAGCTTGAGGAACTGCTTGATGCTGCGACAGGGTCGATGAACCGTGCCCAAAGAGCCAGGTTCGAAATGTTGCGTAACAATTTTAGCAAAAATTGAGTACCTTTGTGGTTTGCGGGTCTGCCGCAGGCCTTACAAGGCTGAGCCGTGAAAACGGACGATAGTATATATTGCATGTTACGTAGTTCTTTCAGATATATCTCACTTGCCGTCGGCATCTCGCTGATGTGCATGGGTGTAATTTCCGCACCGGCACAGAATATCGGCAAAATCAGGAAGGACTACTCGTACATCTGTTCGGAAGCGTCAGAAAAGACAGCTGAAAAGGCGGACAGCGCTGCTCTTTCAGGGCTGTCGGACAAGATAGCCGAAATCGCGGGTTTCTCCGGAATGCAGACCGGACACAAGAGGGAAATCATGCGGAGTTATCTCTCCGAAATCGAAAAATCCAGTGAAATAATCTACCGGGAAAAGACCACGGCATTCAGGTACATACGCAGGGATGCAGTCAGCAGTCTGTTCGACGGCAGGAAGGCCAAGGTCAATGAAATGCTCAGCATCGCAGACAAGGCAGCAGGAAGCAGACAGGTCGATGTGGCCCTGAGGTATTGGAACTGGGCGTCCACATTGCTGAAAAGCATTCCTCCTCTGGACGAAAAGACGATAACTTCGACTGAGAAGAAGAAGGACAAGCTCCTGGACGGGCTTCATGTAAAGTATTCTACACCTGACAGATACGCCGGAGATGTCATTGAACTGGATTTCAGCAGCGACGGACAGCCCGTACAGTCTGTGGATTACAGTTTCTTCGACGGCAAGAAGTGGAGCGGCATTCTTTCGGCCAAGGACGGAAAGGGATTTGCGAGAATTTCTTCAGCATCTCCGGTTTCCGAATATCGTGTAAGATATGAGATAAGGGCCGAGCATCTGCAGCATATCTATCGGGACATCAAGCAGTTGGATGCGATTTTCAAAGTGCCGGAGAAGCCTGTGCAGAACGCTGCTTGCGGGACGCAGTCCGAGACTCCGCAGAACACCGTGCAGAAAATCGACTTCTCAGATGTCAAGCGCAAAATCCTGGATGTGATAGCTAGCCAGGAGCGCAAGGATGTGGACAGCCTCGTGCTCGAACTGAGCCCGGTGGCCGGTTCCGCAGAATATGAAGCCATCATTGAAAATATATGCAACGCCATAAATGCCAGGGCAACTGATGGTATCGACTCGCTTTTCACGAGCGAGGGTCTGGACATTTTCCATAAACTGATTTCCTATGGCAATGCCCGTGTATTGAACCGCCCGGCTCCTCTTTTCTACAGTCTCGGCGAGAACATTTATGCAAGGAACATCCCGATGGTGTTCTCCTTCCCGAGAAATGACAGGGAATTCGTGGAGAATGTCGTATTCACGTTCGACAAGGACGGCAAAATCTCAGACGTGTCATTTGCATTGGCCCGGAAAAGCGCGGAAGACATCGCTTCCCACACGAACTGGCCTGAGGAGGCGCGCATTATCCTGATGAATTTCCTGGAAAGCTACAAGACCGCATATGCCCTGAAACGTCTGGACTATATCAGTTCCATCTTCGATGAGGATGCGCTGATCATAACCGGAAGGGTGCTGAAGCCGGCCGGAAAGGTCAATGAATTCGGCGCAGGGAAATATGTGTCGTTCACCAAACAGAGCAAGAGCGAATATATCAAACGTCTTTCCAATGTGTTCAGTTCTCAGGAGTTCATAAACATCCAGTTCACGGACTGCGATGTCACCAAACTCGGAAAGGCTCCCGGTCTGTACGGCATAAGACTGAGGCAGGAATACTTCTCGTCATCATATTCGGATACCGGTTACCTGTTCATCCTCGTGGATCTCCACAATCCTGACACTCCGGTCATCCATGTCCGCACATGGCAGGAGGAGCCGGACAAGAATTTCGGCATTATCGGCCCTTATGATTTCTGATTATGGACAGATGGGCTGATTACATTTACAGGACATTGACCATCATTGTTCTGATTTTCTCCGGGGCTGTGACCACCTCGGCCAAGAGTACTGATGATGATTTCAAGATCGAGTCTTTCAGGGCTCTGGAGACCGACCTGGATGCCAGGCTGTATGCCAAGACCGATGAAAACGGGAGGAAGGCGGCATTGATCAAGATCGTGACCAAAGAGAAGGGATTCAGTTTCGATGTCGGCGTGATGGGGATCGTGGACTGCAAGCAGGAAATCGGCGAGATCTGGCTCTATGTGCCTGAGGGGATACGCAGAATAACCATCAAGCATCCGTCTTTCGGCATTATCCGGGATTATGAGTTCAATGTCCCGATACGTTCCGCCTGCGTGTATGAGATTCTTCTGAACACGCCGGAGCGGGAAGTCAGTCCGAGCATCCGTTTCATAGAAAAACTTGTCGCCCGCCAGGATTCGTCATTGATAAACCTTGATTCCGCGACATTGGCAAGAATCAGGACTGAAAGTCTTGCCTCCATCAGGAAAAGGGTGAGGAAACACGTCTGCGAAAATCATATAATGTTAGTTGCGGGCCTTTTGCCCGATGTTTCGGAAGGTCTGATGTTCGGCCAGACATTCAGGAGAAAGGGAGCGTCAATGGGCGCCGGCTGGTTCCTGAAACTGCGTTCTGATTTCGGTTTCAATACCGGGTATGACTACAAATGTTCGAGCGACGGCGCTGCAGGAGACGGGCAGTTCTGGGCCAAGGAGAACGGAAAGGCCTGGCATTCAAGGCAATGCTTCACTATCGGAGGAATGTGGCGATGCAACAAATGGCTGAATGTGTATTCTGGCACGGGATTGGGAGTGAAGACTCTGGTTTGGGAAGACGTTGACAGCCGAAGGGCATTGGTCACCGACTACTCTTGTCGCGGCCTGGAGATGGATCTTGGAGCGTTGTTCTCCTTCGGGAAATTCTCTTTCGGAGCAGGCGTCTCCACCACGCGGTTCAAATACGTGGATTTCGAGGCAAGCGTCGGCATCCGGTTTTAGGAAAATGTGTATATTAGCAAGATATATTTAAATTTTTAAAGATTATGAGACTTAATAGCATTTTATTTTCAGTTCTGATTGCAGCAGGTCTAAGCAGCTGTATGAAAAGCTCTTTCGAGCAGTCTTACACCGACATCTGCACCTTTGAATACAGAGACACTTCCCAATATTTCGTGAACGGGCTTTTCAACAAGTCCGATTTCGGAACCGGGAACAGCAACGCCCTCACATTATGCGGGAAACGCCATGAGGAATCCGGAGAGTTCAGAGGAGGAATGATGGTGGGCATCCGCAGGGACAGCACCTACCGTGAAGGTTATATTCCGAAGAATCTCTGGGTTGTGGCAGACAGCGTGGGCGGTGCGGCCCTGTCCAAAGGATACGGCATTTTCTATGACAGCCAGGTAGCTATGCCGGACCACGAGGTGGTATTCAACCTCCGTTCTATCGGCACCTGCTCGTTGAACGGGCTTTGCGTGGCAAACACGAACTACACTGTCAATGCCGCAAAATACGGATTTTCAGGATTCCCGAAGTTCCAGGAGGGAGACTATCTGAAGTTTACTGTCAATGCCATAAAGGGAGAGACCAAGACGGGAAGTGCCAGCATTGACCTCGTCAAATATGACAAATCCGGACTGACCGTGCAGATCGGCTGGAAGGCGATGGAGATCAAGAACGCGCTGCCTTTCGACTACCTGGATTTCGAACTCCAGACCAATCGCGCGGACCTTCCGCTGTATTGCTGCATCGACAATATGGTTGCAAGTGTGTCAGTTAAACAATAATGGATATGAAATCTAATCAATATTACAAGAACGAAGCGCTCTCGGCATTGAGGGGAAACTGGGCCAACGCATTGGTTGCCACCATTATATTCATTGCATTGGCGCTGTTCTTCAGTTCAAATGACGCTATCAATTCCTATTATCAGCGCGTTGTCATAAATCCGTTCATCGGCTATTCGCTTTCATTCGTTTCGCTGTTCGTGCTGCTGCCTCTGGCGGTGGGCTATTCAAACAGCATGAGGGTATTGCTCGAGACAGGCGACAACAGGCTGACCAACAACTCGTTCAGCCTCGGTTTCGGAAACTGGCTGCACGTGGTCTGGGGAATGATTCTGAGCACCATATACATCTTCTTGTGGACATTGTTGCTGATTATCCCGGGAATCATCAAGTCATATTCCTACGCGCTTACGCCGTATATTCTCGTCGAGCATCCGGAAATGTCTGCCAATGAGGCGATCGAGGAGAGCATGAGGCTGATGGACGGTCACAAATTCGACCTGTTCTATCTTCAGCTTTCTTTCATCGGCTGGGCGATACTCAGCATCTTGTCTTTAGGTCTGGGTTTCTTCTGGCTCATTCCGTACCAGATGACCGCACAGGCAGCCTTCTACAGAGACATCAAGAATGGAGCAATGCCGCTGCAGGACAATGTTATAGAACCTGAAAGAGTATTGTAAGGGAATCTATCTGAGACCGTCAGGAATCCTCATCTTGAGGATGCGGTCGTTTTCATCTACGGACAGTATGAGATCTTCGCTCAGAGGCATCATCATCTGTCCGTTTTTCGTATCCACGTACAGGCAAGGATTACCTGGAATATCCTCATAGTCAGTAATTTCGCCCACTTCCGAGTCATCGGCATCCACGAGGCGCCATCCGATGAGGGCGGAGAAGTCGCCATCCTCTTCCGGGCAGACGTCTTCATAATTTTCGGCATCGGCATACACTGCCTGGCCGGCGAGCTCTTCCGCGTCGTCAAACGTGTTTATATCGACCAGCTTGACCAATGCCTTGTCTGTGCCTTTAGGGACAATGGAAGAGATAAAAAAAGGAACCGGAAGTCCATCACAATAGATGAACACCGGTTCCTGAATGTCGATATCTTCGGGCAGAACGTCACGGAAACCCATAATGAGTTCACCGTCAGTACCATTGGATTTGATAATCCTCGCTACCTGTATCAGTTCTGCTCCTTCAGACATAATGCTGGAATTAAGCCTCCTGAGCTGGAGTTTCCTCTGCAGGTGCCTCAGCTGCTTCTTCAGCAGCCTTTGCAGCAGCGGCCTCTTCAGCTGCCTTTCTTGCAGCCTCTTCAGCCTCAGCTTTCTTCTTTGCGAGAGCTTCTGCTCTTGCCTCATTTACTTTTTCTTCAGCTGCAGCAGCTGCTTTGGCTTTCTCAGCGGCAGCCTTGTCAAGACCAAGTTTCTTAGCCTCGATCTTAGCATCTCTCTGAGCTTTCCAATCAGCGAATTTCTTGTCTGCCTGCTCCTGTGTGAGAGCGCCCTTTGCTACACCGCCATTGAGGTGTTTCTTAAGGAGGACTCCTTCATAAGAGAGGATACGACGAGCAACAAGTGTAGGTTCTGCACCAACATTAAGCCAAGCCAATGCTTTCTCACCATCGAGAACGATAGTAGCAGGGTTTGTGTTAGGGTTGTAAGAGCCGATCTGCTCGATGTAACGACCATCGCGTGGTGCGCGTGCGTCTGCCACTACAATGTGAAAGAATGCGAAATTCTTTTTACCGTGGCGCTGAAGACGAATTTTAACAGCCATTGTAAAGTCTGTTTTAAAAATTAATAAATAAACCTATGTATCCAACTCGTGGATAACGGATGCAAAATTAGACAATTTCGGGGACATTGCGAAGTTTTTTGAAAAAAATTCAAATAAAACGCGAAAAAATTTTGGAGTTTACCAAACAATGCCTATATTTGCAGTCCCAAAGTGAAAGAGAAACCTGATTCTCACACGAAATGCGGATGTGGTGAAATGGTAGACACGCTACTTTGAGGGGGTAGTGGGCGTTGGCCTGTGTGAGTTCGACTCTCACCATCCGCACGAAACGGAGCGACTGAAATTCAGCCGCTCCGTTTTTTTGTTCTCAAACCGCACCAGCCGTCAGCGGCTGCTCCAGCGGGTAAGAAACGGGAGAAGACTGCGCTGTAAGCGGGCAAAGTCCTTCTGCGACGGAGCAGACCAGAACACCTCGGCATACGCTGCTATCCTCGGATAGACCTGACGGTTCATCTTTTCTACTGTCGGTATCCACTCACCCCACATCTGACAGCCCGCACCTATCACCTTGCACTTCAGTTCCTCCGGGAAGCCGTCAGGAACAGGAGAAAAGCTGTAGGCCTTCTCCAGAGAAATAGGTTTCCAGTTATATGTAGCCTGGACAGGATCGTATTCGGTGCTGTAGTCCAGATAGGTATATTCATTGAACGAATTCACTATGTCATTGCCGTGGCGGGCAGACTTGAGCATCAGCTCAGGCTTCCCTGACCAGAACTGCACGACAGCATCAGGCGAAAGCCCCACCGTGGTCTCCGCCGCCTCGTTCTGGAAATGATGCAGCTGGTCACCGGTTATGTCATTCCAGCCCATCATCCGACGCCCCCTGCTCTCGATATATGAGGCTATCTTATTGGTAAACCACACCTGCAGGCCGGCCGGAGAGCCCAGATTGTTCTCCGCTATAAAATCCATTACCTGCCTGGAATTCTTCCACTCGTCATATCTCACCTCATCGCCGCCGATATGGATAACCTTGGACGGGAACAGGTCCATCACCTCATCCAGCACGTCCTCGAGAAAACCGAGAACACGCTCGTCAGCAGGATTGAAGACATTGTACTGCACACCGAACTTGCACGGGACACGAATCTGCTTGCCAGCAGCACTCAGCCACGGATAGGCAGCTACGGCCGCAGCACTATGCCCGGGCATTTCTATCTCCGGCACGACCGTGATATGACGCGCCGCAGCATATTCGATGATTTCCTTTATCTGAGCCTGGGTGTAGAACCCCTCGTGAGGCTTGCCGTCATACGTATTGTATTCATACCAGCCCACTTGCGTAGAATCTCTCCGCGCTCCCACTTCCGTAAGCAGAGGATATTTCCTGATCTCGATTCTCCAGCCCTGGTCATCAGTCAGATGCCAGTGGAACACATTCATTTTCAGGCGGGCCATATCATCCAGAAGCTGCTTGACAACTGCCATCCCCTTGAACGAACGCCCCTCATCAAGCATAAACGACCTCCAGCCGAGCTGCGGGGCATCCTCTATATTACATTCAGGTATGCTGACACCGTCCACGTTTGCGGTCATGATCTGCGAAAGCGTCTGCAAAGCATAAAACGCCCCGGCAGCACCGCGGGAGCGGACCACCACACCGTCCTCAGAAACAGAGAGAGCATACGCCTCTTCATTCTGCAGACTGTCATCTTTCAGAATCCTGATGGCAGCTTTCTTCACACCTGTCTTTTTCAGGTCAATGCCCTTGTCCGCTGCCACCTGGTCAATGAAAAGCCCGACCTCGTTCTTGAACTGCGGAACAGCTCCGATACTCAGCCTGCCTGAGGAAAGAATCAGATTTCCGCCGGTCACATCCACTTTCTGCGGATAAGGCAATATCGCAAGACCTTCATTGACAGCAGTTTCATCCAAAGCATCGTAGGTAAAATCATACTGTCTCAGATAGACTTTGTAGTCTTTTATCATTCCCGGGCAGCCAGATTCAGCCCGCGGAAGATAACGGAATCCCATGACAGGGATATTGCTTTCCATTTCTATCACCAACTGATGAGGGCACTTCTCCCCTGCCGCCGCACTCCAGAACGTACTTTCCTGAAGGTCAAACACTTTCTCTCCGGAATGGTTTCCGTCCTCGGAATCCTCACTGTCCACGAAACTGATTTTCCAGTTCTCACGTGACACAGGTTTTCCGTCAGGGCCTAAAATATCCAGTTCAGCAATCGCGGCCTTCTCTCCCTCATTCTGGAGCGACAGCATTTCCAGACAGAAATATCTTCCCTCTGCCGGCTTGTCGAACCGCACCTCCTGCCAGCCTCCTTCATGTGCGAAACTGCCTTCATGAACAGCTGTCTCGGATTTCAGGTCAATGACTTTTTTCGCTCCCTCCTTGCTGTCAGCACTGCGCAGATCATCCAGGATAGGCGTCTCCAAACCCTTGATTACCGGCTCTTTACAGCCCAAAAGATCGAGTACATATATTTCATTCTTGCCTTCCTTGAGCCAGCATCCCGGAACGAACAATGTCTGCTGCGGACCTATCTGCCAGAAACGTCCGATTTCGTGTCCGTTCACCCAGACAAGTCCTTTCCCCCAAGAGCGCATATCCAGGAAAGTATCTCCTGTCTTGTCAACCTTGAACTCCGCCTTCCAGTAGGCCGGAGCAGGACATTGACCCTTAGCCTCTCTGAATTTGCGGGATGAAGTGAACTCGTAGTCAACCGGGAAATTATACACTTTCCAGTCATGCAGAGAGACTGCCTGCGAGCCGGAAATGATTTCCACCTTCTCAGTAATACCCTTTCTGTCGTGGATGGACTTGTCGAAATTCACACGTCCCATTGCCTCAACGAGAATATCCAGACGGCTTCCCTTCGATACAGCAGGCAGTTCAGCGGTAAATTCGCCTTTCCTGCGGTCAAGACGGGCAATGAGTTTTCCGTCAATGAAAATCTGTCCCCAGTCGTGCAGTTCTGTGATGGACAATGTCGCCCCGGAAGGAATTTCTTCATTGACCTTGGTCCTGTACAATATGGTTCCCCAGCCCTGGTCAAACTCCTCCATCGGTCTGATTTCCCGGGACTTCTTCGCGCGCGGAAGATTGTCGAAAATAGGCGAAACTTCACGAAACCGGAACTCAGGAATACCTATAACAGGCAGAGAGTCAGGGATTTGAGGCATTGACGACGAGTCCGAATACTTGCTCAAAAGATTTCTGAGGAGCATATATTTCTCAGTCGCGCGTCCGGACTCGCTGACAGGAGCATCATAGTCGTAAGACGAGCACATCGCCGAGAACGGAGGGTTGTTGGCGCCGCCCCAGTGTCCGAATGTAGTACCGCCATGGGTCATGTAGAGGCTGAACGAAATCTTGTCCTCGAGCATGTCACGGATGCCGTCAACCATCACCCCAGCAGGTCTGGTTTCATGTTTTCTTCCCCAATGGTCGAACCAGCCGCTCCAGAACTCGCTGCACATCAGCGGAGTATCAGGCCTGAGCTGCTTCAGACGGGCAAACTGCTTCCTGATGTCGGCTCCTGTTCCGAAATTCATCGTCCACAGCAGGTCGTCCAGACCATTGTTCGTGAAATTCGTATTCCAGTCGCACTGGAAAAGAGGTACACCCGTGAAGCCGGATTCGAGCAAGGTGTTTTTTATCTGCGTAATATATTGTTTGTCAGTACCATACGCACCATACTCATTCTCCACCTGAACCATTATGATATTTCCGCCTTCCGAAATCTGGAGAGGGGCAAGTTCCTTACCTACCCTGTTCAGGAAAAGGCGCACATGGTCCATATAATACGGATCGAGAGTCCTGAGTTTTACATCTTTATTCTTCAGCAGCCACCACGGAAGGCCGCCCATCTCCCATTCCGCACATACGTAAGGGCCCGGACGGACAATGACATACATTCCGTGTTTCTGCGCAAGACGGCAGAATTCCGCTATGTCAGCATTGCCCTCAAACGAGAACTCGCCTTCCTTCTGCTCGTGGTAATTCCAGAACACATACATACAGATTGTGTTCATACCCAACGCTTTGCACATGCGGATGCGGTGTTCCCAATACTCTCTCGGGATACGCGGATAGTGAAGTTCGGCAGCCTTCACGATGAACGGACGGCCATTGAGAATAAACTCGCCGTTGCCTATCGCGAACTCCGGTTCGAAAATCTTTTCTATTCTGTAAGTGCCTGAAGTCAGCGTGTAGAAATCCGCCTTTGGCTGCGGAACATCATTGATATAAACCAATGAGCGGCCCTCTCCAGGGACTGTGACATTGGCAGTAGTGCCTTCCGGAACGGTCACGTCCATCAGGACTCTGTCCGACTCCGAAATGACTGAGGAATGTATGTTGCCGAAGCTCGTAGGGACAGTTATATCCGTGTGTTTCAGCACATTGCAGTTCGGCTTGATATTGAATGTCTTCCAACCCGGAGTCTGAGGCGTGATACCGCAGACATATTGGGCAATAGTTATCAGTTCGCCGCCGCTCCACGCATGATTGACAGTTCCGCCGCCGAAACCATTCTCTCCGATATCCCAGCCCTCGAACAATGTAGTGTAGAACGGATGATTCACCATCGGAGCATATCTTTCTTTCATTCTGCGGATGGCATAGTTGCCCTCACCCATCATGAAAAGTGCCTCTGTGACATATTTTTCCATGTACGGGCTGGCATGGAAGCAGTGTTTAAGCACATCCAGAATCTGAGGATATTTGTCTTCACTCGCAATTCCGGAAATCACCGCAAGAGCCTGCACCCTGTCATCGGTACAGTCCTTATAGTCAGGGTGACGGTATTCCTTACCGTTCCAGCATTTGTTGTACGCATCCTTCACACGTGCCATCGTGGCCGCATATTCCTCTGCATCAGCCTCTTGACCGAGGAGCAGGGCCATCTGGCGCGCAGCTTTCAATGCCAGATAATGCCATCCGGCGAAAATAAGTCTTACATCCTTGTTGTCGCCCCAGTCGCCCCAAGTCCAGCCGCCGGACCTGAAGTTGGTCAGGCCGGTATCATCCAATGTCCAGATGCCCAAATACTTGCGGACTCCAGGATATACATCGGCGATAGTCTGCTTGTCACCGGTATTCATATAATAGTTCCAGAACCCGTACCATCCGATGCTCGCAAGCATCTGTCCAGGAAGTTCTTCGCTATAGTTGCCGGCAGGAATCGGCGAGAACAGGCTGCTGTCCGGGCGCTGCCAGGCAATCAGTTCGTGCATACCCTTCTTCATCAATGCACGGGTTGCCATATCTGTAGTGTAGAAGCACTCTCCCATAAGAAGAGTCTCATCTCCCCACCACTGGGCCCTTTCCCTTTCCGGACAGTCGAAGAAAGTGTCCCTCATATTGACATACAAGGTCCTGAGAGATTTCTGCCAATATCTGTTGATAAAATCGTCGCTGCAGCTGAAACTGCCGGTGAGGCAGGTGGCGTATCCTGTCTCGCGGTAGGATATTTTATTGACAGTCACGCCTTTAGGCGCAACAACATAGAGAATGTGTCCGTTCAGCCAGCCCTTCGACTCATAGGTCTGCTGTCCCGGAGCCGTTATATACTCGGCTCTCAGGTTTATGTCCCCGGCCGCATAAGTATTGTCAGTGTATATAGACACCAGATTTCCGCCCACCGGGTCGGTGATGTCGAGCACAGGAGTCATCTGAAGATTGTACGGGAAGTATGCTGCGATGGTGTCAGCCTGTTCGCCAACCTTGATCTCTGTCTTGTCAATGTCCTTGACGCCGAAGTCCTTCCACTGCGGTATAGGGCGCAGGACAAGTTCATTGTACGGAACTTCGCCTTTTTTGGCTACGGTCACTGCCTTGTGGAATCCCATAGTTTTGGGCGAATCGACTGTCTGCCAGCCTTTTATATCAGATCTTGCATCAAATCTGATATTGGATTCCGGCAGTCTGAAATTCGGATGCGGAGCTTCTGTATTGCCATAGGCAGGATGTATTCTGCACCACCAGGTGCCGTCACTTACTACCCGTTTCCCGGATGCCGACATCTCAAACAGAAGTCCGGCCTTGCCTGAACTCTTGTGCGAGAAGCCTTCTTTTCCGAAATACCATACGAGAATCGCTATTTCATTTTTTCCCTGTTTCAGATACCCGCTCAGGTCCACCTCGTCATAGTAGGTGTTGTGCGGGTCAGGACCTCTTTTCAGACCGCCCTCTCTTATGACAATGTCACCGTTTATCCACAGCCAGTATTTGCTGTCCACAGCGATACTGGCCGTTGCCTGAGACGGAGCCTTGTCCAGATTCACATCCTTACGGAAAGCCATCCAGACATTGGGGCTGGATATTTCTGCGGGCGCAATCCATTGGCCCTGAATATCTTTGGCCTGAGAAAATATACTTAGAAAGACAAAGAGAAAAACTGTAAATACCGATCTTTTCATACTTATTATTTAGGGAGGTTGAAGGCAATGCTCATTTCACGCATCTGGGCATCAGTCATTCCGTCCGGAACGAAGCCCATGTTCTTGGCGGCAATATAAATCTGGGCGGATTTGTTCAGCACATCCACCTGGTCGAAGGCCGCCATAATATCTTTATCGACTGCAAATACGCCATGTTTTTCCCACATGACCACATCGTAGTCGGAAAGCGCATCGATAGTAGCCTGTGCGAGAGCGACGGAGCCGGGGAGCTGATAAGGGGTGATGCCCAAGCCCTTAGGGCAGAACGCCTTGGTTTCAGGAATCATGCTCCAGAGCAGCCTGGTGGCCACATCCTTCTTCAGGAATTCCGGGTTATGGCTCATTGCCACAAGCTCTATAGGATGGGTGTGGAGCGAGGCCTTGAAGTCAGAACCTTTGGAAATCAAGTCATTGTGCACGCTCAGGTGGGACGGCAGCTCGGATGTCGGAAGCACCGGATTGTCCGCTACGATTTCATAGCCGCGGCAGTCTTCCGTGATTCTTATGACGGAACCGTTTTCCATCGGGAATCTGGCGAGGTCACGCATACGTTTGTTGGTTCCTTTGCAGAAGAACCAGCAGCCTTTCAGGTGCGGCAGCTCCGCCCCGAGAGGTTTCACTTCGCTGATCGCAGGCATTGACCTCATCTCGTCATCGACGAACTCAGTAATGTTTACGGTGATGTTTCCGCCGTTTCTTTCGGCCCAGCCTTTCTGCCACAGATATCCGGCAGTTTCAGCCACCTTCCATATTTCAGCCGCGAATGACGGGCGGCCATCGAGAACAGATTTCATATCCGATTTTTTTATTTCAACAATTCAGGCAGGAACGTCGATAAAATGAGTACGGCGATTCCGGCCACAAGCACAACAACAGTCTTCCTCGAGCAGCCTTTCCATTCTTTGAGAATTATACCCCAGACGTTCGAGAAAATGACATTGAGCGCCATCAATATACAAAATGCAAATGTAGTCAGAGCCGGTGACTCTTTCAAGAATCCTTTTCCGAGACTGAGTCCGAAGAACTGGCTGTACCACAGGATTCCGGCCAATGCGCAGAACAGCACGTTGCCGGCGAGGACTTTGACATTGACATAATCCTTCCAGGAATTGTTTCTGAAATTCTGGAAGAGGCAATACGCGCAATTCGTCAGGAAGCCTCCGAAAGTCACCAGCATTGTCGCAGGCAGGGTCTTGTAGATTTCAGCGGTCCCGTCGAAGCAGAGGCTGCTGCCGAATTCCAGACCGACATTGAAACAGCCGCTCATCAGACCTGCAAGCAGCGCTATCGCTATGCCTTTCGGGAAGTTGAAGTCCTTGACCGCAGCTTTCTTTTCTTCTTCAGAGAGCGAGGAGGACTTCATGTGTCCGGCTATGCCGATGATGGCGATTCCGGCCAATGTGGCGATCACGCCTGCAATGACGGAGCCGGTAAGCCTGGTGAGATGACCTGCTTCCGGATAGAAGATGTGCAGCATCACCGGGCCCAGGATGGTCCCCATTCCGGCACAGGTACCAAGCGACACTGACTGGCCGAGGGCTACGCCGAGGTAACGCATTGACAATCCGAATGTAAGGCCTCCGATTCCCCACAGCATTCCGAACAGCACCGTCATCCCGACATTGAACATGTTGCCCTGAACGAAAAGTTCAGAGATGGAATGACCGGCCGGAACTGCGAGCAATGCTCCTGCAATAGGGAACACAAGCCATGCAAACAAGCCCTGGACAAGCCAGAATGACTCCCAGCTCCAGGACTTTACTTTATTGATGGGGACATAAGAACTGGACTGGCAGAACGCGCCTACAGCTATTATGAGCAAACCTATTACTATCTCCATTGACTATCTTTTTGAGGTCACTTCCGCTTCGTATTTTTCGACTTCAGCGATGAAAGATTCTCCGACAGGGACATTGTTCTTCAGGCAGAACATATCCCAAACGGCATTCCAAGGCAGTGATTTGGCTTCTTCGAGAAGTGCCAGACGTTCGAAATACTTGCCTTCCGCCTCGTATTTGCGGAGAGTGTCGAGCGGTTCGAGCAATGCTCTGGTCATACATTTCTGAGCGGCGCGGCTACCTACGACATAAGCCCCGATACGGTTGATGGAACCGTCGAAATAATCGAGTCCGTAATGTACACGGTCGAGTGCGCCGGCCCTCACGATTTCGCTGAAGAGGTCCATCGTGCTGTCGTCCATTATGGTAACGTGGTCTGAGTCCCAACGGATCGGGCGGCTCACGTGCAGCATGAGTTCAGGAACGAAAAGCAGCATCGCCGAAACCTTGTCTGCCACGCTTTCCGTAGGATGGAAATGTCCGGTGTCGAGAGTGATGATCTTGCCATTCTTGGCCGCGTAGGATGTGTAGAAGTCGTTTGAGCCCACAGTGTAGCTTTCAAGTCCGATTCCGAACACTTTGGACTCGATGCAGTCCTTCATGTGCTCATATTTGGTCTCGAAAATCTTGTCCAGCGAATCTTTCAGGAGTTCGCGGTAGAGGTATCTGTTCAGAGTGGTGTCCTTGCTTCCGTCGTGTATCCAGATATTCATGATACAAGGGTCGCCCTGGGCCTTTCCCATTTCTTCGGCGATCTGTCTGCAACGCCTGGTATGTTCGATCCAGAACTCTCTTATCGAATCGTCAGGATTTGAAAGGGACAATGTGCCGCTTTTCGGATGCGAGAAGGATGTGGAGTTGAAGTCGAGCTTCATGTTGTTCTCCTTTCCCCAGTCCATCCAGCTGCGGAAATGTTCAGGCGTCACCTCGTCCCTGTCCACAGCCTGACCCTTGAAGTCACCGTAGATCTCGTGGAGATTGAGCCTGTGAGTTCCCGGAATCAGGGACTTTGCCTTTATGATATCCTGTCTGAGTTCATCGATATTTCTCGCCTTTCCAGGATAGTTTCCTGTTACCTGGATGCCGCCGGAGAGGCTCGTGGCCAGTTTTTCAAATCCTGTAACGTCATCTGCCTGCCAGCAATGCAGGGAAAGATGAAAATTCTGCATTGCCTCCAAGACTTTGTCTGTGTCAATGCCGATGTTTGCATAACGCTCCTTTGCGATTTCGTACGCCTGGTTAATCAGTTTTTCTTCCATATCTTTATAGTGATTTTGTTTTTACAGTGAATTTCTTGTATGCTTCCTCCCAAGCCTGGCAGCCCTGAGGCTCATATCTGACCTGCGGAATGCTCCGGCTCACCAATTTTCGCATATCGGCTACGCTGTCCGCCATCCCGTCGGAGATGGCCTGAATCATGACATTGCCGATGGCAGTAGCCTCAGACGGGCCGGCAATCACAGGAATCCCGGTGGCATTTGCAGTAAACTGGTTCAGCATGGCATTGCAACTTCCGCCGCCGATCACATGGAGCACATCTATCGGATGAGGGGAAAGTCGCCTGAGATGGTTCAGCACGTCCTTGTACCTCAACGCCAGGCTGTCGAATATGCATCTGACAATCTCTCCCCTGCTTTCAGGGCGTTCACCTCCATGCTCACGGCAGTAGCGGCATATCGCCTCCTCCATATTGTCCGGATTGGCGAAGGACTCGTCATCAGGATTTATCAGGAAACGGAACGCCTCGCATTGCTCCGCCTCTGAAATGAGCTGCTGATATGGGACATTGCCCCAGATTTTCCTGCAGGACTCGAGCAGCCACATTCCGCATATGTTCTTCAGCAGACGGATGGTGCCGTCCACACCGCCTTCGTTGGTATAGTTGAGAGCCTCAGTATCAGCATTTATGACAGGCGATTCAGTTTCGACTCCCATAAGGGACCAGGTTCCGCTGCTCAGGTATGCGAAGTTTCCGGTCAATGCCGGTGTAGCGGCTACCGCCGACGCTGTGTCGTGACCTGCCACTGCCACCACCGGAACAGGACCGAGTCCTGTAAGCCGCTGGACTTCCGCTGTCAATGTCCCTATTTTCTGCCCCGGAAAAACGAATGTTCCGAACTTAGTTTCATCCAGGCCCAGCGTGCCGAGAATATCCCTGTCCAGGCATCGTTCCGCAGCATTGACAATCTGCGCGGTGGAGGCGATGGTATATTCCGTAACAGCCTTGCCTGTAAGCATATAGCCGAGCGCGTCCGGCATAAAAAGTATCTTGTCCGCAGCCTTCCATGCACTGTCTTCCGCCCGGGACAATGTATCGAACTGGAACAGGGAATTGAAATTCATCACTTGGATTCCGGTCTTTTTATACACGTCTTCGCGCGACACTCTCGAAAAATATTTTTCCGGGGCGTCTGCGGTATGCTGATCCCTATACGAATACGGATATCCGAGGAAATGTCCGTCTTTCCCCACGAGCACGAAATCCACGCCCCAAGTATCGATTCCGATGGAAGCGAGTTCCACGTCCTTTCTTGCGGCAAACTTCTTCAAGCCGTCCAGTATATTGCGGTACAATTCGAGAATATCCCAGTAGCAGTGGCCTCCTGTGTCAATGATATGGTTGGGAAACCTGTTGATTTCCTCCATTTCGATTTTGCCGGAGTCAATGCGGGCTATCATTGTCCTTCCACTGCTTGCTCCGAGGTCAACTGCAAAGTAATACTTGTTCATTTCCAGATTATTAGTTTCAATCTACAAAATTATCGTTTAGTCGCGACATTGTCCTTGCTCATATTGGCACATCGGCTTCGCATATTGGCATTTCCCGGTAGTTTGACACTTTAAAATCCGAAAAAAGTTAAAAATATTTGATAGAGTTCGTCCGGAACTCTTTTTTTTTGTCAAATTTATTTTCTATATTTGTAATGCCTTTGTGATGCTTATTAG
>Ga0129315_1000157_pt1 | contig 73643 bp, 71 predicted proteins | sample Cm827metagenome_FD_94432 | JGI IMG/M metagenome (GOLD analysis project Ga0129315, IMG submission 94432) | Eastern black-and-white colobus group fecal microbial communities from Wisconsin, USA - Cm827 metagenome | ecosystem: Host-associated > Mammals > Digestive system > Large intestine > Fecal... | reverse complement strand
GCTGCATCTCAGGAATAATGCCATCGTATGTGATCATACCGTTATTAACCATAATTTCCAGAGTCTGATCTACAGCTTCTGTGTCACGGAACTTGGAGTAATAACCTGCTTTCCAGCCTTCATAGTCCTCATAGCCCGGAACATCATCGGTATAAAGATTCCATGCAAATGCAATTTTCCATGCCTTATCCGCATCATAGCAGGCAGGAATTACATGCGGATTATTGCTCCAGCAGTTCGTGTATTCACTGGACTGAGGTCCCATCGGGAATGCAACAAATCCGAAATCATCTTCCATCTCAGAGAGGAAATCGCCTGCACAATAAGCATCTTCTACCATGAATGCTGCCATACCGGACTTATATGCTTCCTTATAGTAATCCCACTCTGCTCCATCCGGATATGGTAAGGAATACTTTGCAAGAACGGTTTCAACTGCCCAGGTAAGACCTTCTACCGTTTCCGGATCTTCCAGTCTGTAAACATATTTTCCGTCCTTCTGTCCAACATATTCACCACCGTTTGACCAGACAGCTGCATTGATCATAACTCCGGAGTTCTGGGTTATACCATATACATCAATCACACCATCATTATCAATATCTCTCTGTACGGTATCCATGAGCTCTGTAAACTTATCCCAGGTCCATTCATGGTTTGCCTGAAGCTCATACAGACTTTCCGGATCAATACCTGCTTCTGTTAACAGACGCTTATTGAAGTAAACTCCGGTTCTCGGTTCAGAATCTCCTGCATACATTGCATAGATGCTGTTTCCCCTTGTATACTTCTCGTGAAGTTTGTTCTTCTGGAATTTTGTTTGATTGAAATCAAGGCAGTCTAATGTACTTAAATCATACATTAATCCCTGAGTCATTGCATTGGTAATTGCCGGATCATCACGTACTACGAAAATGTAGTTTTCATCTCCACCGGTTGTTGCATATTCCGTAAAGTCTGCAGGTGCAGAGCCCCAGTCTGAAATAGCCTGTTCCTTAATAGTGAAGTTATAGGTTTCCTGAATCCAGTCACGATATTCTTCTCTTGCCTCTTCATAATCGTTTGTCGGTTCAGCCGGATCACCGGACCACCAGTCACGAACGATAATTTCCATACCACCGAGATCGTAAACATTACCATCCTCGTCGGTTAATACCGTGTAAAGAGACTCCTCTTCCTCCGGCTCTGCTGCCGCAGTATCCTCTGCGGGAGCTTCTGCAGCTACTTCCGTAGTATCTGCAGGTGTTTCAGCAGCTTCATTTGCTGCAGGTGCAGAACCGCCACATGCCATAAGACTGATTGTCATTGCTGTAGCAAGAGATCCTGCAAGTAACTTTTTTACCAATTGGCTCTTCATTATTCATCCTCCTTCATATATATATGTATCCTGTTCTATAGCATTTTCCGGAATACCATAACAGGAACATTTTCATTACATTTTAATGCCGGTACTGCTCAGACTTTCTACGAAGCCCCTCTGTGCAAACAGGTAAAGAATAATCAACGGCATAACGATCATCAGGGTACCTGTCGCTATAATACAATTGTTATAGGCTACAGCAACCGTTGTTGCAGAGCCTGTGATCCGCTGGATGTATGCCCCCAGGGAATCTGAAAGTCTCGCAAGTGAGGTGCTGAGTAATTTGGTATTCCCCAGAAACATTTTGGAATAAAAACCATCTGTCCACTGCCATACAAAGGAAAACAGAAAGCAGGAGGTAAGGATCGGCTTGGCTTCCGGAAGCATGATTTTGATAAATGTTTTCAGCATACCGCATCCATCAACATAAGCTGCTTCTTCCAGTTCCTTCGGGATATTACGGAAGAACTGCCGGATCATGTAAATGTACAAACCGTTCTTCAAACCCATGCATCCGGCACTCATCAGATAATAAGGGAGTGCCGAGCCTCGCAGATTAATGGTTTCACCCTTTATAAGTTTAAATAATCCTAACACATCAAAATACCGGAAGTGCAAGTGCAGCGAGCTTGATATCGTCTGTGGTGGAATCAGAATCACCAGCATGACACAGGAAAACCAGAATTTTTTGAATGGGAATTTAAATCTTGCAAATCCATATCCTACCAGTGTACAGACTGTGATCTGGAGAACTGCGATGGTCAAAGATACGATCAGTGAATTGACCAGTGTTTCCTTATATCTCATCAGTTCTGCTGCCAGCTTATAATTCTCTGTAGTAAAATTCTCCGGAATGGAAATTACTACGGGATTATACAAATCCGGCTCCGACATAAAGCTTACTGAAATCTTATTCAGAATCGGTTGTAAAATCAGAAAGCACATTCCAAACAATAACAGAAAGCGGCAAAATGCAAGTCCATAATCCATAAGAAGCTTCTTTAACAGATATCCCTGTGACTTACGGTTTCTCTCACGGAAGTTACTATACTTTCCTGTCTTCACCTTACTCATAATAGTAAACCCCCTTTGAGATAATCAGCGAACTGATTCCTATAATAACCATGACAATTACAAAATATACCCAGGCCATTGCCGAACCGAGACCATAATTAATCTGCTGCACCATAATCTCTGAGATTTTATCAATCACTTCATTATCCGAACGCATACAGAAATCAACAATGGTATAAATCCAGTTTACCAGAAACAGGGAACTGATCATCGGAAAAGTAATCTTCCAGAGGCTTTCCCATTTCGTACATCCTTCAATGTCTGCTGCCTCATACATACTTTGAGGTATTGTCTGCAATCCGGAAAGGAAAATAATAATCTGGATTCCGGACGCAACCGCAACATCATAAATATTATCAATCAGCTCAAAAACCTCTTCATATGCCCTTGTTCCGATTCCGGCTGTCCTCAGAATATTTTCCAGGGCTGCTGTAACACTGATTCCTGATGTTGTCTGTTCAATGGATGCTTCCAGACTTGCCATCAGCGCATTGTCTGTTTCCAGACCAATAATTACACCGGATGACAAAATAACCGGAAGGAAGAAAATTGCCCTTACCAACGCTCTTCCCTTAAATTTCTGATTCAGAATCAAGGAAACGAAGAAGCTGAATACCATAATGGCCAGGGAATATACTGCCATTCTCGCAATTTCCTCTACAAGGAGTCTTGTAAAATCAGGATCCACCCGGAAAGCCTTCACATAATTTGTAAGTCCCTGCCATACGGGATTAAATGAACCGGCACCTATCTGTACATCACAGAAGCTCATATACAACGACTGGAAAAACGGCTTAATCATAAATACCAGAAATCCCACAATAAACGGAGATATAAACAGGTATCCGGCTATGGCCTGACGCTTTTGAAGGCCTGCTGTCTTATTTTTTTGTTTCTTCATAATCACGAACCCTTTCTATGATTAATATTTCATCGCAACTATTCATCGGATAACCAGATAATCTCTTGCCGGAACCGTTCCATCCGGTGTTGATACATCGGAATGCGTATAATTCACATAAACCTTTGTTCCATCTTCGTAAGTCGTACAGGAAACATCCTCCTGCAGCATTTCATGATTAATCATTTCCTGATTAAAGGTATGACCTAGTTCTTCATTATATCTTGTATAGGTACTTAATATTCTGTCATGCCAGGTATCATAGTCTGCTCCATAGTACTGGGTATACAGGGTATTCTGTAGGGTAAACGGAGATTCCTTCATAACCGTATAATACAATCCCGCTCCATATTCCGCCGCATTCAGCAGGGATTTTTCACTGTCTCCGGATAAGTTCAAAGGAAAGCCCATATAATTCACATATCCGTGAAGTGCAATCTGATAAAACGGCACATATTCATCAAGAATGGTATATTCACTTCCCTGCAGATCCATATTTGTAATCACATCACTATAAGGAGCGGCATAATCATTTCCCATGTTGATCATGATTTTTTTGCCGGTATCTGCGATATCTTTAAGCTCTGTTTCCTGCTGCTGCATCACGGCCTGCCGGCTGACGGTATTTCTTTTATAATAATCCGCAGATAAATCCATTCCCGTATCACGGAAAGAGACTCCGGCACCGTACCGATCCGTCGCGGCTACCAGGTTGTCTGTCATCTTAGCCGCCAGATCGGGATGAAGCAGATAAAAGCTTTTCCAGCCTTCACGTTCCGTATAGGTTACCGCACTGTACTGAAACAATTCAGCACGTTCCTTACTCAAAAACCTTGCCGAATCCCTGATGGAAAAGAAGCCATCAAAGATATTACTGTTATTGGCATACTGTGTTACTCCATCCAGATAAACATCCACTCCAAGGTTCTGCGCCGAAGAAATTGTATTCATAAGATCCTTTTTACTTCCCAGATCCGATATGGTCTTCACACGGTTCAATACCTTCTGATTGATTCCCCCATTGCACCAGCCGCTCAATTTAACTGACATATTGGTAAACCCTTCGTCATACAGTTCTTCAATCATTGCCTGTGCTTCCTGATACGTGGTAAGCTCTAAGGGTCTGGATACCGGAACGCCGACGATCTGCTTTACCTTATCTACCGCACCGACAATCTCAACGGTCACCGGTGCCTGTGTGTCCTCATTCAGAGTAAGATAACCGGTATATTTATCCTTTAAATAAGACTGATATATTTTCGCCATATCCACATAACTTCCGGAATCCACGAAACGGTATCTCTGCGTCAGTGTTTCATCCGGCAGCTGCTTCAGGTAAGTATATACACTGCTGTTTGCAATCTCGCTTACATCATACTGTTCACGCTGCATAATACTGTAAGCAGCATTGACATAATTGTAGCTGTTAAAATGTCCGCTGATATCTGCCTGTACTGCCGCATAGGGAACTCCCTCTTCCATGATGCACAGAAAGGAATCATCTCCCTCAGAGATTCCAAACGTATTGTAATAAATTCTTGTATTATGTACTACGGCATCACGTCCAAGTGCCATGTCCCATCCATACAAATTTGCATAATAACTGTTCTGGGACAGCTTACCATTGTTAAAATTAATAACGGCTCCTCCGCCTTCCGGAACAAGAAGATAACCGTCATCCTCTATACCACCTGCCCCAAAGAAGGGAAGCGGTGTTATAGAATAAATCGGGTATTCATCCTTTCCTTCCAATTCTGCAAGCGGTATCTCCACAACAAGATCTTCGCCCTCCAGACGATAAACCATATTCACATTAAAGACCGGTTTATCGGAACTCTTTTCCGCATTATCCAGTTCTTTATCTGCTTCATAATCCGCATAGGTATAACCGGACTCTTCAAAATACTGTTCCATTTTCTTTTTCAGGCTGTCATTTGTACCATCGCGCAAAACATAAAGGACTTCTGTTTCCAATAATGGATATTTCTCAAGCAGGGAATCCTTATCCTTGGCATCACGCTTACTCAGCTTATTAATATCATATTTTTTGTAATACTGCTTAACGATATTTTTAGCTTCCTTGCTCATGCCCTCGATCCACTGGTCCATATCAGCTTCCCGGCATACAGGTGGAATCACAAATTCCTTTTCAATATCACCAATCGAATAATTCACCTTGACACAATCATCGGAAGTCTCGATTTCATAGGTTCCGTTTTTAATACTGTAATCATAATTATTAAGTAAGGTATCAAGTCCTGTTGTGATACTGTAAGTCAGCGTAAGCGTTGATTGAAGCTTTCCCTTTTCTGCCGAAAGGGCTGCCATATCCTGATCCGCATCTACCGGATTGGAGAGCCACGTCTTTCCACTTGATTTCACTTCTACTTCAAACTGGGTTGTCATCGGATCCATGGTAAATTTCAGATATTCATTTTCCATAACCACTGGTGTTTCGGATCCATCATGACTGTTAATGCGGATCGGTTCTGAAACCGCTTCCTTTCCCTGATAATTTATAATCACCCAGACACCGGTTAAAATAAGTGCACAGAGAATGAACGGACCGATCATCCCTTTCAATTTATCCTGTATTTCCTGCATTTTCGCTGATTTTTCTTTCTTCATGGTTACTCCCATCTCTCCGAATTAACAAATCTATCCATCCTTCTTATTATAGCCGGAACATAATCTCCCGTCCGAGTGAAACAAAATAAGCCACTCCCTGGGAAATCATACTGAAGAACAACATCAGAATAAACACCATTACCAGCATTGCAAAAAGACTGAATACCGTAAACAACAAATTCTTTCCCATATTAAATTCATGAATCTGATTCATTGCTGCAATGATCAGAAGCAATGCCCAAATCAGTGAAATTGCACTCAGCACCGTATAAAATTCCCTTTCATCCACGGTAACAAAGTTGCTGAAGATCATCAGAGGAAACTGCATAAGCGGATAAGGAGTCAATGCGTAACAGGTTCCCATATAAACCTGCCCAAGCTTTCCCTTGCCATCAAACAGTGTTGTTAATGCCCAGTTTCCAACTACCCAGAGCAATAACGGAAACAACACACTGGCCAGATACAGGAAAATATTAATTCCTTCCCAGTAAACCGTAAGAAAAAGGAAACTGGTATAACGAAGCTTTGCAATACGGGCAATCAGGGTGAGAATTAAAATTGTATTTGCTGCCGCATAGGTTCCTCTTTTTTCATGTGTCAGGTCCCAGAATCCATCAAAGGGATGTGTAATACAATATAGTGCAAACCTGAGAGAAGCCAGGTAACGCTTCCATGTTTCTTTCTGTTTTAACGAAGCAATCATCGCATCCTCCATCCTTCTAGACCTTAAATATGTCCGCAGTATCTATTTCATGTTTTAATCGTTTGATCTTGCCAATTGCCAACGGTATGAGGAACAATGCCAGAATTACAATCACAATGATCACAATGTGCTCTTCTACCCATTCCTTTCGATACTGTTTATAAGCCTTGGAATAATTTTCATCGTCATATTTCAATTCAAAATACTTCATGGCCTCATGATACTTTTCCTGTCTTAGAAGAGACCGCCCGATTCCAATGTATGCCAGATCATAATTTCCGTCGATATCCATGACTTTCTGCCATGTTTCTCCGGATTTTACATAATTTCCCTGATCAAACTCATCAATGGCCTGATAAATCAGGGAACCAAATTCTGTCGGAACAAACAACGTAATGCTGCAGTCCAGGGAATCCAGAACCAGAAGATCATAGTCCATATGCTCCAACGCAGCCGCCCGGTTGAAATATCCTTCCATGTTACCGTTACTGCCGAAGATGTAAACGATCCGGCCCTGATCATCATAGCCGAACAAACGGCCACGGTTCTTATCCAGACACACGTAAATATCATTGTCAAAGGTTGTTACATCCGTAAACTGGGAAGGACCGTCATGTCCTCCTCCATATCCCCAATAGCGGTCACCGTAAATTGGCAGATTACCATTCCGTACGAGAATATCATTCCCCATGAGATTTAATTTTCTCACCGCGTCCGCATCCTCGGAACGCAGACTGTCCTCATCCGCACTACTGGTACATGCATAGATGAATCCTTCATAGTCCATATAAACATTATCATATTCTGTGGGAACAAACGCTACCATCTTTGCTCTCTGTTCCTGTGTTGCAAAACGCTTCCAAATGTAATCCGTCCAGTTGTAGCTTGCCTTGGTGGCACCGACAAATCCTGAAAAAGTCCCGTCGGCTTCATACTTAATCAGTCCCTTATTGATACCGGAAGCTGTGCAGTAAACACGACCGGCTGTATCAATCACAAGCTTACTCGGCTGAAATGTCAGCGACGAATCCAGTGAGGAATCATCCGGCTTCGTAAATTCCATCATATAGTTCAGATTCTGATCCAGCTTCAGAATTCTTCCGTTTCCCTTGTCGCAGATATAGAATTCTCCGGCTTCGGAAACTGCCAGATCCGTCGGATTGGAGAATGTGTTCAAAGAGGCCTCTCCCTGAAAGCTATCTATAATTCTGGACAGTTCCAGTTTATCCTTTGAAGTCCGTTTAAGCTCCACAATACGGTTATTTCCACTGTCGCAGACATATACGAGATCATCATGAACACATAAGCCTTCCGGATTCTTAAAATTGGTGTCAAGCCCGAAATCCATATAGGTAAATGTTCCACTGACAGAATAGGTGTCCGGAGAATCCTGAACATCTTCCAAGTAATCATAATTATATGTATAACTTCTGTCCTGTGCGAATGCCGTCATGGAAGAGCCTGTCAAAATCAATGCTCCCAGAGTCAGCACACCGACTCTTTGAATTATCTTTTTCATACGCCACCTCGTATCATTCTTAATCCTTCAATCCGGAACTCGCCATTGTTTCCAGAATCTGGCTTTCCGAGAAAACAAAGATTACAATCGGAACAATCATGAGTACAACAAGTACGGCTGCTCCCTGTCCGGTTCTTGCAATTCCCCCACTCTGAATCTGCCGCATCGCATAGACCAGAGTTTTCTTTTCTTCAGAATAGATATATGTAGCTGCCGGATTATTCCACAGGCTCTGCACAGAGAAAATAATCAGCGTCATCCATGCCGGCTTCACATTAGGCATTACAATGCTGATAAACACCTTCCACTCATTGGCTCCGTCAATCTTGGCTGCCTCAATCAGGGAGGACGGCAATCCTTCCATAAACTGTTTCATCAAAAACAGACCGATCGGAGCTGCAAAAGCCGGAATAATAATGGACCAGTAGGTATCGATCCAACCCAGTCTGTTCAGAATCAGATAGTTGGGAATCTGTGTTACATAACCGGTAAACATCATTGCCACAGTGACCAGTTTGAAAAATCCTTTTCCGCCTGGGAAGTCATATTTAGCAAGTACAAAAGCTCCCATTGAGGCAACAATCAAATGGCCAAAGGTTCCGACAAACGTAATGAATACCGTATTAAACAGATACCTTGAAAAGGACACCCATGATTTTCCCATGGTAACAAATAAATCTGAAAAATTATCCATGGTAGGATTTTTCGCCAGAATTGTGGGTGGGAACTTAAACAGTTCATCCAACGGCTTCAAAGCACTGCTCACAGCATAAATAATGGGAAATGCCATTACAAGTGCCACAAAGGCCAGAAACAGATACAAAAAGATATCTCCCCAGACAGAACGGTTCGGTTTTCTCTTTTTGATCAGCTTCTTACGATATGGTTTTTCGATGTTTTCTTGTTTTTTCTTCTTGCTCATATCAGGTTCCTACTCTTTTCAACAGACTTTGAATTGCTTTATTACATAAGATCATCATCAGGAATAAGATCGTTGCAATTGCGCAGGCATATCCCATTTCAAATCTCGTAAAACCATAGTCAAAAAGGTGCGTTACAATCGTTCTTGCCGCATAGTCCGTACTCGGATAGCCACAGAGCGCCATCGTAACATCACATACCCCGAACGCCTGTGTGATAGACATTACCGCACCGAACATCAGCATGGGCTTCATATTCGGAAGAGTGATATACCACAATTCCTGCCAGCGGTTTTTAATTCCATCCATATATCCGGCCTCAAACTGTGACCGGTCAACCCCCTGCAGACCGGCAACAAATGACAGGAATCCCGTTCCGAGGCTCATCCACAGAATTACCAGCATACAGATTGGAAGCATATAATCCGGATTAATAAACCATAGAACCGGTGCATCAATAATTCCGAGGTTCATCAGGAAAGCATTCACATAACCATAGGCATCTCCCCGGAAGAATACTGAGAAAATGACATAACAGTTTCCCGCAATGGACGGTGCATAGAACACGATAACCGCAATACTTCTTACCCACCGCGGAAGTTCATTGATGAGCCATGCGAACAGGAATGACATGATATAGCCAAGCGGCCCTGTTATAATCGCAATCAGAAACGTGTTCTTAATACCGATCAGAAAGATGTCATCTTCCAGAATCAGACTGATATAATTCGCCAATCCGATAAATCTCGGCTTCTCCAGAATGTTGTAGTAGGTAAAGCTGTAAAAAATGGAGATTACAACCGGTACTACATAAAACAGAGTAAAGAGAATGGCATAAGGCGCCAGAAACGCATAACACATTTTACTCTTTTTGGCTTTTTTCCATGCCACCTGTGCGTTATGTTTACGCAACGTGACATATTTGCTAAAAAACTCTTTCATAGCTTTCCTTTCCTGGTAATGGCTCTGCTCCTTATTCCATTGGCAGACCGAACTCGTTTCGTTTCTTCTCTATTTCTTCATTGATCTTAATTGAATAATCAATAATTGTTTCACGGCTATCATCCTTATCATTAATAACCTTTCGGATGGCATTCGTGATATGGCGGCCTGTATAGTAACCACCCGGAACTTCCCTGATTCCAACGGTCTGATCCCACTGTTCCGACAATACCTTAATATCATCAGCACTCCAGGACAATTGTTCAAATGCATCCTTATTCGCAGTTGCATATCTTGCAGACGATCCAAGCAACGCCTCAATTTCACGTCCAAACCGCACCTGCGTGTCCGGCTCAGCCCACCACTTCATGAATTCCCAGGACTTCTGCTTCAGGCTTTCATCCTCGGTAGCAATCATCATTGTTGCACTTCCGGTAATAAAATCGGAGCGATCAATATAAGTGGTTCCATCCGGATTCGTATATTCTGTTCCCGGTATCAGTGTAAAATCCCATAACCCTCTAATTTCAGGTGCGGAAACCATCAGTGTATTATAAGTAGAGTATGCAGAAATACCAATTGGCATTTCGCCGGAACGGAAACGGCTTACAAAATCATAAATTGTAGGAAGACCATAGTCATTAAAGTATCTGACATAATCGTCAAACGCCTGAATTCCCGCTTCATCATCTACCGTAGTTTTGGTTCCCATTTCGTTATACATATCACCACCATATTGATACAGAAGCGTGAAGTACAGGGACAAATCCGGCACATTGGAAGCTACTGCCGTACTTGCTGTTGTGGTACTGCTGCTTCCGGCTGCGGTTGGGATACCAACAGAAAGATTATTTCCCTGAATGGTAGGAAGCATTTCAATCAGTTCCTGCCAGGTATCGGGCACTTCCAACCCCATTTCCTCCAGTACATCCTTACGGTAGAACATTACATTAAAGGTCTGGGTCTCCGGAATGGCATAAATATGTCCATCCAACCCGTACTGCTCATAAGAGCTTGGTGTATAATGGGAAAGAACTTCTTCCCAGTCATCAAACTGCGTAATATCCTCTGCTGCCCCTCGCAATGCATAGTTAACCGGCTGGTCTGCACCGACAGAAAGAACAACATTCGGTCCTCTTCCCGCCAGTACTGCATTCAGAAGTGCTGTAGGATCCACAATCTCCACATTGACCTTCACGCCGCTTTCCGGAGTAAAGGTATCATCCACCATGGATTTCAGGATTGTTCCCTGATCACGTCCGGTGAGGATCCATACCTTAACGACCTCATCATCCCCGCTTTCATCGTATACATCACCCACGGAATTGTAATCGATAAAGAAGGATGCAAAGAAGGACTTTGTCTCATGCCAGAGCTTCGTAAATATATTTGCCTGATCCTTCTTGGGCGTAACCCCCGTGCCGGAAACCACCAGATAATCAATATCGAGCTTTGTTTCGCTCATATTTAAGGATGCTGTACCAAGCGCTGTAATATTATCTTTAAAAGTTGTAAACTCAAGTGTAATTTTGTTCGGTTTCTCACAGAAACGTTCCATCTGCTGCGCCACGGTCTGGGCTGCCGCAATATTGTCTGCCTTTTGTCCGCTGTAGGAAACCGTATCATCTACAACTTTAAACAGTCTTTTGGATTCCAGTTCCATAGCTTCCATGACTTCCGGATAATTTGCTTCTATATAATAGTCACGGTAACGGTCCGGGTTGGCACCGGTATAAACCAATATTTTCCGGTAAATCTGATTCGCACGATAGATCGAATCCTCCAGTTCCTCAAGAATGGGGCCGACTCCGCCCAATGTAGCCTCAAGGCGGATCGTGTGTATCCCCTTCGTCAGATAAAAGTTATACGGTATGCCATCCTCGTCAGCCAGATCCTTGCATTCCCAGTCATTGCTGTATGCGTAAGATATCTCTTTCATTTCGGAGAACGGAATTTCACCGTCAATATATACGGTACGGCTGGACACACTTCCCCTTGAGTAATTCTGACGTCCCTTGATCATAATATTGTAATAGCCGTCTTCCGGCACCTCAAATTCCCACTCAATCCACTGTCCCGAGCTTCTCCATGTATCACCACCTACATAATTCAGCACGGTATTGGTTACGCTGTTCGGATATGTAGTCGGTGAAGACCGGTCGTATTTCGCATAGAGAGAAGATTCCGATCTCAAAGTAGAATCCTCACCCTGGATCGTCTGGATGTAGCCTGCTGCCATTGTCTGATCTGAAATGTCCGGATATTTTGCAGCATATTCTTCATAGCTCTGGATAACGGATACCGGAGCCACCATAAACTTACGTATAATCATTGGTTCATTTTCTGCTTCCAGAGTAATTTCGTTGTCACCCTTTTCGAAATAAAACCGATAAGGTTCTGTAATATATCCCATGTCGTCTTCAAAGCAGGAAGACTGCCAGTCATATACTTCTACCTGCGTAGGACGGATCTGATTGCCCTGATTATCTGTCTTTACTTCTCCGCCATCTGTCCAGATTCTGGTAAATGTAATATTTTGCGCATCTTCAAAGGGGAATTCTCCATTGATCCTGACACCACGCTCTGCTGCAACGCCACGGGATTCCGGAATCAGATATTCCATATAAAGATTGTAATATCCCGTCTGTGGTACCTGTACATGAAAAGAAACACTGGAATCCGTATCTGTAAAAAGGGCTTTGTCCGTCCCTTCATAATTCGTATAGACTTCCACTGTACCGGTAGAGGTATAATCAAAAAGATTGATCTCTGCCTCACAGGTCATATCCCGGGCATCCGCATGTTCATTCAGATAGCCGGTATAAGTGCCCACACGTTCCATACCCTCTACATCTCTCGTAAGATCCGTACCGGCATATTTCTCATGGAAATCCTCTGCTCCCTGTAAGGACAAAATGAAAGCAATAATTGCAATTACTATCATTACTGCTATAACAATAAGAATTTTTTTTATATTTTTTCTCATATATGCCTCCAATACAACAGGATCTCATGCAAATCTCATAATACATAAATATATATTTTCAGAACATATATACATAATAAACAAGATACTAAAAGTTTATCTTATCAAATTGTGCTAATTGTTTATCGTATATTGCTTAAAAATTTTTTAGCCTCATAAATTAATCTTTTTTCCCTAAAACAAATTAATTTACATTAAATAATCCCTGTCATACTTATCACGTATGGCAGTGATTTTGCTTGTTTTATTGGCTGCAACCATTCTGAATGATTACGTTTACTTACTCTTTCTTTTTATCATGATTTGTGACCGGTCTTCTCTTCACGAAGCCGTTTGATAAATGCTGCAATCTTTTCCATCGCGATCTGCAGATTTTCCAACGAATATGCATAGGAGATTCGTAAGAAACCTTCTCCGCAGTCTCCGAATGCCGTGCCCGGTACAACTGCGACCTTTTCTTCCCGCAGGAGGCGTTCTGCGAACTCATCACTTGTCATGCCGAATTCCTTAATGCAGGGGAATACATAGAAGGCTCCATAAGGTTCGAAGCACTGCAGCCCCATTTCCTTAAAGGCATGCATTAAATATCTTCTTCTCTGATTGTATGCCTCACGCATCATGGCAACATCTTCATCCCCGTTTTTCAACGCTTCAATCGCCGCATACTGGCTTGTGGTCGGTGCACACATAATTGCAAACTGGTGAATCTTGAGCATCTGCTGTAAAATGGGTGCCGGAGCAGCAGCATAGCCAAGTCTCCATCCGGTCATTGCATAGGCCTTGGAGAATCCATTGATTAATACGGTTCTTTCCTGCATTCCCGGAAGGCTGACAATAGAAACATGCTTCTCTTTATAGGTAAGCTCTGCATAAATTTCATCAGAAATAATAAAGATATCCTTCTCACGGATGACTTCTGCAATCTCTTCGAGATCCTTCTTCTCCATAATGGCTCCGGTCGGATTATTCGGAAAGGGAAGAATTAACACCTTTGTCTTATCGGTAATCGCATCACGCAGCTCCTGTGCGGTCAGCCGGAACTCATTTTCTTCCTTAAGCTCGATGATCACCGGCTTTGCATTGGCCAGAATTGCACACGGTTCGTAGGAGACGTAGCTGGGCTGTGGAATCAAAACTTCATCTCCCGGATTACTCATGGCCCGGAGTGCAATATCAATTGCCTCCGATCCACCTACGGTCACAATGACCTCCTTCATCGGATCATAGGTAACCCCCTGTGTCCTCTGAAGATATGCAGCAATTTCCTGACGTAATTCCTTAAGACCGGTATTGGAGGTGTAAAAGGTACGTCCCTTTTCCAGAGAATAAATACCCTCATCGCGGATATGCCACGGGGTATCAAAATCAGGCTCACCCACACCTAATGAAATGGCATCATCCATCTCACTTACAATATCAAAAAATTTACGGATACCCGAAGGCTTAATCTCTACAATTCTGTCGGATAACGGATTTCTCATGGCGTAATCATCTCCCTTGTGTCTTCATATTTTTTGCCCAAAATCGTTCCATGATCCTTGTATTTCTTAAGAACAAAGTGGGTAGCGGTGCTCAATACGCCATCCAGTGTGGATAACTTATCGGATACAAAGCTCGATACCTGCTTTAAGGACTTACCCTCAAGAGATACCAGGAGATCATAGCCGCCGGAAATCAGATAAACACTGTTTACCTCCGGATACTTGTAAATGCGTTCTGCCAGTTTATCAAACCCCTGACCTCTCTGTGGTGTAATACGTACCTCGATCAATGCGGTTACCTTCTCAATGTCCGTCTTTTCCCAGTCGATCATGGTATGGTAGCCGCAGATAATACCCTCTTCTTCCAATGCTTTCAGTTCGTTGGCGACATCAATTTCCTCTGCGCCAAGAATCACCGCCAGCTCCTTTACGGAAATGCGGCTGTTCTTTTCGATAATGGCTAAAATCTGTTCTCTCATCACTTCTCAAATCCTCCTGAATTCTTATTGTTTTCCTTATTCAAACACCCTGTAAATCTCATCCTGTCCCGGTTTATCCAGGAAACGGACCTCTTCCTCATTGCAGATGATCTTGTCATTGCCTGCATTGGTTGTTCCGATTAAGGCTGCCGGAATTCCCTGCTTCCAAAGTTCTTTAAGCAGCGCCCCTCCATCTGTTGCAACCATGAGAAGTGCTCCTCCCGATATAAGCTGATACGGATTCACCCCGAGGCATTCACATATCTCAACCGTTTCCTGTAAAATGGGAATTTTCTTTAAATCTACATTCAGTCCAACGCCTATTTGCCGGGAAAGCTCCCACAATGCACCGAAGATTCCGCCCTGATGCAGGTCGTGCATTGCATAAACGCCGGACTCCACCGCTATGGCAGCCTCTTTCCTCACTGACAAATGCTCTGCGCATTCCGCGGCTCCGGAAAGGAAGCTCTGCGTATAGGCCTTTTGCAGCTTTTCACTCTCCGTTTCGAGCAGAATTGCCGTACCCTCTACCGCAGCAAATTTACTCATAATAATATCATACTCTTTTGAAGGGCTTTCGTATACCCTCTTTTGTTTCAAATATCCAAAGGCGGTCACACTGATCACCGGGACAGTTACCCGGCTGCTGATTTCGGTGTGTCCACCGGAAATCTGGATGGAGAGCTCCCTGCAGGTGTCATCGATTCCACGCATCAGCTCCTGCAATTCTTTTTCTTCCAACGTCTCCGGAATAGTAAGTGCCAGTGAAATTCCAATGGTCTGTGCTCCTGCCGCCGCCAGATTATTGTCTGCGGCATAAACCGCCAGCCTTCCTGCATCCTTTACCGGTAAGGCAACGGTCTGTGTCGTTGTTGCGAGTGTCTCTTCCTTCCATGAGAAAAAGGCGCAGTCCTGTCCCAGTGCTGCACCCTTTTGCATTTCCTCTCTATAAGCTCCGATCCTTTGTAACACGGAACGCTTTAAACCATTCTCTGTAAGTTTCCCTTGCTTCATCCTGATTGACCCTGTATATTGCTTACTCCATCTGCCTATAATCCTGTAACTTTCTTAAAACAGGTCCTGATAACACTTATTCTGCCGGCTGCTCCGCGGCAGGCGCTGCTTCTCCTGCTGCCGGCTGGGCAGGCTGCTCTGCCGGAGCCGCGCTGGCGGCCAAAGCGGCGGCGACGTTTCTTACATGGTCAATATTGTTGGTGGCAATGGCTGCCATGATTTCATTGTATGCGTTCGGATCAGAAGTAGCAACTCCGACCGTAGCTGCTCTCGGTGCCATTTTATAAACACTGGAGTTCACCATTTCCCTGCTGACCTCTGTACCATTTTCTGTTACCACCTTCCAAAGGTTTGCCTTATATCCAATATGTGCAGACTGCACCGAAACAGAACCGATCGGTGCTCCTTCATTAACATAGATTACCTCTGTGTCAGGATAGGTTTTGCTGATAACTTCACTTTCATAGCGTACTGCATGACCGGGGTCTCTCGTCTCCACACCATAGATCGTGAATACAAGCTGCTTATCTTCTGTGGTATACCCTTCAATATAAATGGGGGCACCGGTATTGTTCACAAACCGGAAATCCTTGCCGGCAGATTCCGAAATTGCCGCATCTGCGGAAGGCTCCACATAAGTCACAATCATGGAATGGTTATGACGCTCCGTCACCTCCAGTTCCGATAATAAAACAGCATTATATAAGGTCGTTGAAACCTGACAGATTCCGCCCCCCAGACTGTCTACCACCTGTCCGTTCAGATAGGAGCCTGCAAGGAAATAACCGTTCGCCTCTGAAAAGGGAGATACGGCATCATAGGTTGAAAATTCATCCCCCGGATAAAGGGTCGTTCCATTAATCAAGGCACAGCCGTTCCGTACATTCGCGCTTCTGCCGGATCCGGAGGTCTTAAAGCTGGTTGAAAACGTACCAAGCACATCCTTCACTTTGGAAAGCTCTTCGGCAGTCCCTCTGGCTTCTGCTACGGTAACAATTAATTCAATTCTGCCATCCTCCTTGTCCCATCCATTACACAGATAGTTCCCGACAAGCTGCAGGGATGCATCCTCATCCACCTTTTCCCCGTTCTGTCCGGGATTTACAATGAATGTACCGTTTTCATGGGTAAGGGTTGCATCGGAAGCCTCATGATTATAAACCGAACACTGGTCTGCAAGCACCAGACGTAATAATTCCTCATCACAGGAAAACTCCAGCGGAAGAACCCGGTTTTCATGCTGCAAATCCTTGGAAACCTTGTAACGCTGTACAATATTTCCATGCTGTCCGATGGAAGCCGCCTCATCTATCACCTCCGGATTATTCCAGTGAAATCCGACATCTGCCGGTGTAATCTGCACTTCATTGCCGCCTACTGCTACCAGGGTGATCTGCTTTCCGGACCATTCTGTAATTTTCTGATCCATCATGTCCCTGGCTTCTTCGGCGGTCATTCCCCCAAGGGAGATGTCATCTGCATAAATACCTGCCAGAATGGTATCCCCTTCTGCGGCATGCACCGGCTGTGCCATCATGGTCAGGCAAAGAAATGAGACCATCAGCCCTAAACACATCGTCTTAAACTTTTTCATTTTTCCCCTCATTGCTTTATGGCATCAAATATGCTAAAGTTGGAATAATCATAGCAAGTACCAATAATAGAATAATCACGGATGATACCATTCTTTTACTTTTTTTATTATTAAAATTAAACATTTTTCACCTCTTCATTTGAAAGGATTATATATGAGATTCTATTTTTTTGCAAGTTTTATTGTATTCTGTATCTGGCTCGGATACGAAATCCACAAGCACCGGAATATGGAAGCAAAAGACTATGAGGCTTTCTGGGATCGTGAGCATGCCGCCAACAGCACCCGGCGTAAATCCCTTGACGGCCTTAACTATATTACCATCCCGGTCGAAACCTTTCCCTTTGGCCTGGTGCCTCTAAATGAACAGATTGCGGAATATGAACAGACAATCCGTGACCTTGCAAAGGAACCGGTTGTGAATCTGACCGGATTTTCCAATACCGATCTGAAGCTCGAATATGGTGCTCCGAATATTGATCTGCTGTCTCTCTACGACCAGCGGTATACCACTCTTGTATGTACCCTGCAAAGCTGGGCAGCGCTTCTATATAAAGAAGGACAGCCGCAGGCGGCCCGTGTTCTGCTCGAATTTGCTATAAGTACACATACGGATATTTATGCCTCCTATGAGCTTTTAGTCCGTATCTATAAGGAGCAATCAGCAGAAGACCAAATTTCCGGACTTCTTCCCGTGGCACAACAGCTTCATTCTTTAAGCAGGACCAGGATCCTTACCTTTCTTGAAGCAGCCTGTCCCAACCCAATCTCTGATACGGATACCGGTGCCGGTTCGCCGTAGGACGGATTCCACGGCTCCACCGGGAGCTATGTAGAACGCCCGTAAATAAAATAAATCCGGTCAATCATACGGCTGGCCTCATTCCGGGTCAGCTTTTCCACATCGTAGTCCGGTATTATTTTATGCTGTTCAAGCAAAGAATATAACTTTTGTTTTTGCTGTGGGCGGATCGGAGACTCTCTTTTTATCTTATAGATAAGAGGGAACGGAGCAAAGGTCTTCTCACGTTCTTCCCGTGTCTGCTTCGCAGCCACTTCACCTAAAGCATTTTCACAGAATTCCTCACACAATACCGAATAAAGCTGTACCGTGCTTTCTGCATCTCCCAATGCCCGGTGCGCCTGATGCCTGATTCCATAATGCAGGCACAGATCCGTTAATCTCCTGCTTGGAAGCACCGGCAGATAAATACGGGAAAGCCTCAGGGTATCAAGTCCCAAATGGGACTGCTCCGGCCTCCACAGGTTCTGGTTCACAGCCGCCTTTTTCAGAAAGGAATAGTCAAACATCACACTGTGTCCCAGAATCACATCGTCCTCCAGGAAATCAAGGAGCTGTGGAATCACCGTTTCACTCCCCTTCGCTTCCAGCAGCTCTTCTTGCGTAATTCCGGTAAGCCCGGTAATCTTTTCCGGAAGTGTGATGCCCGGGCAAACCAGCTGTTGAAAGCGGTCGATGATCTCACCATTCCGTACCTTCACGGCACCCACTTCGATGATCTTATCATATTTTGGATTTAAGCCTGTGGTTTCTAAATCCAGGGCAGTGTAATTCCCAATCACTTCGTTTTATAAGCCTTTTGCAACTGTTCCATTCCTTCACAGTTGCATCCTTTCACCAGATGCTCTGCTTTTTATTGCAGTGGTTTGACTTTTCGCTGCTTTCTCATACGCGCCTCGTAATCTGCGCACACATCACGTAAAAAGCACTCTTCGCATTTTGGTGCCGGTGCTTTACAGATCTCACGTCCGAAGGTAATCAGATGAATGTTGCAGAGAATCCAGTGATCCTTCGGCAGCTTCTTCATCAGATCAAATTCCACCTTCTCAGGTTCCGTTTCTTTTGTAATGCCAAGCTTCTTTACAATCCGCTTCACATGGGTATCCACAACGATACTGGGGTCATGGTAGATGTTTCCACGGATGACGTTGGCGGTCTTACGTCCAACACCGGCAAGTGACGTCAGATCCTCTAAGGAGCGGGGCACCAGACCGTCATATTTATCACGGAGCGTCTGACAGCAGGCAATGATATTCTTCGCCTTATTATGGTAAAAGCCTGTCGAATGAATATCCCGCTCCAGTTCCTTCAGGTCTGCATCTGCAAATGCATTCACATCCGGATATTTCACAAACAGCTCCTTCGTTACGATATTGACTCTGGCGTCGGTACACTGTGCACTCAGCATCGTTGCAATCAATAACTGCCATGCACTGTCATGATCAAGGGAACAGCGGTAATCTGTTCCATAGTGTTCGTCCAGACGCTCCAGTATTATTTTAATTCTATCTGCAATTCTCATTTTCGCACCTTTAAATTTCCCCGACATCCTGATAGCTTCCACAGTACGGACATCGTCCGGTATATCCGGCTGCCGCCTGATAGCTGGCACCGCAGTTTCTGCAGGAAACCGCAGTCATCTTAATCCGGGACGGATCAACCGGTTTGTTATCCATCAGTTCTGCTTCCCCGGGAAGGATTTCATTCCGGACCGATTTTGGATCAAAGCTATACTTTCCCCGATATTCATAAATATCCATCGTCATTCCAATGGGATATTCCCCGGAGCCCTTAGACATTCCGGCAGGCAGAACTGCTTCCCGCTCGATTCCTTTTTTATCAAAATAATGTACCTTCACATTGATTGGAAATCTTCCGTTTACACGATAGGATGTATTCTCGACATAGCCATAGATCTTAGCTTTATATGGATCTCCATGCTTCTTAATACTGTTCTTTTTAAATTCCGGAATCAGAGCGCCAATGATAAAGGCAATTCCCAGTATGACAAACAGCATGGGAATGGCAAGAAATCCAAGACCGCCCGGCGTCCCCCAAAAAGCAAACAAAAATACAATTGAAATTGCTCCACCTATCAGTACATAGAATGCTCCCATAATTGCAATAATTTTCTGTGCAACATTCATAATGATTCTCTCCCATTTCTGACACTATCGTAACTGTGAAGGTACTGAACAGTTACACACCATTTCATAATTATAGCAGAAAACTCCCTGCCATGTGAACATTTCTTCCGAAATTTCTGCACGGCAGAGAGTCTGAATGTTTTCTATATTTATTTCCAGAACTTCTTTTTTCTGGTTTCCTGCTTTTCACCGTCAATATTCTTAGCTGCATTTAAGCTGTCTCCGGTTAACGCATCAAACTGTTTTAATAATTCCTTCGCCTCTCCGGAAAGCTTCTCCGGTGTCTCAACAACCAGTGTTACATAGTGGTCACCACGAACCTCCTTGTTGCGAAGAGAGGGTACACCCTTGCCCTTTAAGCGGACCTTGGTATCGGTCTGTGTACCGGGCTTTACTTCATAAATCACTTTACCGTCTACGGTATCCACTACAACATCACCGCCCAGTGCTGCAACTGCAAAAGAAATCGGTACAGTAGAGAAAATGTTGTAATCCTGTCTCTGGAAAATCGGGTGACGTGCCACAATCACTTCTACAAGCAGATCCCCTCTCGGTCCTCCGTTTGTTCCCGGTTCACCTTTGTCCCGGATACGGACGCTCTGTCCGTTATCAATACCGGCAGGAATCGATACCTGAATTTTCTTACGGTTCGCAATATAACCGGTACCGTGACAATCTGCACACTTCTCTTTGATTACTTTACCTGTTCCGTTACATTCCGGACAGCTCTGTACATTACGGACCGTTCCAAAGAAGGACTGCTGGGTAAATACCACCTGACCTTTACCACCGCATTTCGTACAGGTCTCCGGACTCGTTCCGGGCTTTGCACCGGTACCGTGGCAGGTTGCGCATTCATCCTTTAACGTAAGCTCAATCTCTTTGCTCACGCCAAAAACAGCTTCTTCAAAGGTGATTCTGACGCTGGTACGGATATTGGCACCCTTCATCGGTCCGTTATTCGCTCCACGCCGTCTTCCGCCTCCAAAGAAGTCTCCAAAAATATCTCCAAAGATATCTCCAAAATCTGCACTGTTAAAATCAAAGCCACCAAAGCCACCAGCTCCGCCGCCTTCAAATGCCGCATGACCAAACTGGTCATACTGACGTCTCTTCTCCGGATCACTTAATACGGCATATGCTTCCGAAGCTTCCTTAAACTTCTTTTCTGCCTCCGCATCACCGGGATTCATATCCGGATGATATTTCTTTGCCAGTACACGATATGCCTTTTTGATTTCCGCATCATCAGCCGTTTTGCTGATTCCGAGCACTTCATAATAATCTCTCTTCTGCTCTGCCATGATTTTATTGCCTTTCCATTAAACCAGATTAAGATGCTACTGCATGGACTGCTTACCCGGTCCATGCAAGTAACATCTTTTTGTATTTCTTTATTTCTTTATGATTTCTGCGAAATCACACTGTGTTTAGTTTAAACCTCACGGTAGTCGCCGTCAACCACATCATCTGCAGGACCGCTCTGAGCACCCATATCAGGACCTGCCTGACCGCCCATACCACTCATGTCAGGACCAGCTGCACCCTGTGCCTGCTGCATGTTCTCATACATCTTCGTGAACAGAGCCTGTGCACTGTTAGTAAGCTTCTCCTTGGCAGCCTTTAATTCATCAATGTCACTGTCGGACATTTCCTGATCTTTTGTTCTGTCAAGAACCGCCTTAACGGCTGCGATGTCAGCTTCTACCTCAGACTTCTGGGAAGCATCGATCTTATCTCCAACTTCATTTAAAGCCTTTTCAGTCTGGAATACAAAGGAGTCTGCATCATTTCTGGTGTCGATGGCTTCCTTTTTCTTCTTATCCTGTGCTTCATATTCAGCAGCTTCCTTTACGGCCTTATCAATTTCATCATCGGACATATTAGAACCTGCTGTAATGGTGATGTGCTGTTCCTTACCGGTTCCAAGATCCTTAGCAGATACATTAACGATACCGTTTGCATCGATATCGAAAGTAACTTCGATCTGCGGAACACCTCTCATTGCCGGCGGAATACCATCCAGACGGAACTGTCCAAGGGACTTGTTATCTCTTGCAAACTGTCTTTCACCCTGTACAACGTTGATGTCAACTGCTGTCTGGTTATCTGCTGCTGTTGAGAAGATCTGGCTCTTCTTGGTAGGGATGGTTGTATTTCTCTCGATCAGTCTGGTTGCAATACCACCCATGGTCTCAATGGACAGGGAAAGAGGCGTTACATCCAGAAGAAGGATTTCACCTGCACCTGCATCACCTGCTAATTTACCACCCTGGATGGAAGCACCAAGTGCTACACATTCATCCGGGTTCAGGCTCTTGCTGGGCTCCTTGCCTGTTAACTGTTTTACCTTATCCTGTACAGCAGGAATACGTGTAGAACCACCAACCAGTAATACCTGACCTAAGTCTGCATTTGTTAAACCGGCATCTCTCATCGCATTCTGAACAGGGATTGCTGTTCTTTCAACAAGGTCACTTGTCAGTTCATCAAATTTTGCTCTGGTAAGAGTCATATCAAAATGCTTCGGTCCTTCTGCGGTAGCAGTAATGAACGGAAGGTTGATATTGGTTGTGGTTGCGGAGGAAAGCTCCTTCTTAGCCTTTTCAGCTGCTTCCTTTAATCTCTGAAGTGCCATCTTATCGTTAGATAAGTCAACACCTTCTGCTTTCTTAAATTCATCGATCATATACTGGGTCAGCTTATTATCAAAATCATCACCACCAAGGTGTGTATCACCGTTTGTAGCTAATACTTCGATTACGCCGTCACCGATTTCAATGATGGAAACATCGAATGTACCACCACCTAAGTCGTATACCATGATCTTCTGTTCTTTCTCATTATCAAGACCGTATGCAAGTGCTGCTGCGGTAGGCTCGTTGATGATACGCTTTACATCAAGACCTGCGATCTTGCCGGCATCCTTGGTTGCCTGACGCTGTGCGTCATTGAAGTATGCAGGAACAGTAATAACTGCTTCGGTAACCTTCTCACCTAAATAGCTTTCTGCATCTGCTTTCAGCTTCTGAAGAATCATTGCGGAAATCTGCTGAGGAGAATACTTCTTGCCATCAATGGTACGGCCACGATCTGTACCCATATCTCTCTTAATGGAAGAAATGGTCTTTTCTGCATTGGTAACAGCCTGACGCTTTGCAGGTTCACCAATTAATCTTTCTCCTGTTTTTGTGAATGCAACTACGGAAGGAGTTGTTCTTGCGCCTTCTGCATTTGCGATAACGGTGGGCTTACCACCTTCCATAACGGCTACACAGCTGTTTGTTGTACCTAAGTCAATACCAATAATTTTACTCATAACTATGTCCTCCTATTTTAATATCATGTTTACTTCAAGCTTCAATACAAATCTGAACTGCTTCAGATGTTTATGGTACTACTGCTACCATACTGTGTCTTACTACGCTGTCTCTGTAGGTATATCCTCTCTGGAGCTCCTGCGCAATCACACCGGATTCATACTCATCACTCTCCACCTGCATCACTGCGTTGTGAAGGTTCGGATCAAATTCCTCGCCTACAGCCGGGATTGGTTTGACTTCCATCTTTTCCAATTCTCCGATCAGCTGTTTATATATCATTTCCATTCCTTCTGCAAAAGGTGTTCCCTTTTCTTCTTCGGGAATAGAAGCAAGACCTCTTTCAAAATTGTCCACAACCGGAAGGATCTTTTCAATCACGCTCTTGGCTCCCGTCTCAAACATGGCGTTCTTTTCTTTGTCCGTTCTCTTGCGGAAGTTATCAAATTCTGCCATCTGACGTTTTACCTTGTCTTCCAGTTCTGCTATCTTCTCATTCAGGGCATCCTGTTTCTTATCTGCCTTAAATCTGCTCTTCTTTGCTTTCTTGGCAGCCTTCTCATCCTCCTCAGGTTCTTCCTCAGGCACTGCCTCTTCCTCTTTCTCTCCGCCGGCGATCGGATCTTCACCGTCCTGTGTTTCTACGGTATCGGCATCCGGCTGTATTTCATTCTCTTCCATTTCTTCCTGCAGGGTTTCAGCAACCTTCTGGTCGAATTCGTCTTTAATATCTATTGCCATTCGTCTCATCCCTTTCTCTGCTGTTCCGCAGTCACCTGTGAAACTCTCTTGCTATTCTTTCTTCTTATATAAATCATCCAATTGATGGGTAATGGTTTTCAGTGTTCCGATTACCTTATCGTAATCCATCCGTTTCGGTCCGATAATACCGATTGTTCCTCTCATTCCCTCTCCAAGCTCATAGGTCGCAGTAACAACGCTGCAGTCCTTCATCGACTGGATCGGTGTCTCTTCACCGATATAAACCTGGATTCCTGTATTATTATCATCCGAAAGATTTTCCTGTACCAGCTCGGTTAACAGCTGCTTTTCTTCAAAGGTATTGATAATGCTGCTTGCCTTCTGCTGATCCGCCAGCTCCGGATACCTCAAAATATTATTGGCACCACTGGTGTAAACCTCTAAATCTTCCTCTGCATGAATGGATTCCGCAATTGCGTCAATCACATCTGCCACAATCTCACTGTGAATTCCTGCCTGCTGCTTCAGGGAAGAAATCATTCCCAGATTAATCTCTTCAAGGGCTAATCCATTCAAATGGGTATTCAGTAAAATATTCAGCTTAAGAAGTGTCTCATCATCTAATTCTTCCGCAGTATGGATGATGTTATTCTTAATTACATTGCCCTCAACTACCACAACGGCAAGAAGCTGGTTCACATCCACTCTTGACAGCTGGATAAATTTCAGCTTGTTCGTATGAATGGTAGGGGTCGTGATCATGGAAGCATAATTGGTATTTACGGCAAGAAGCTTCGCTACCTGCTTCAGAAGCTGATCCATCTTGTCTTCCTTCTGAACCATAACTTCTTTCATTTCTTCGATCTCGCGATCCTTCTGCTCCATCATCGTATCAACATATAAGCGGTATCCCTTATCGGAAGGAATACGTCCTGCAGAAGTATGGGGCTGTAAAATATATCCCATCTCCTCAAGATCTGACATTTCATTGCGAATGGTTGCTGAACTTAAGTTCAAGTCTGTGTACTTGGAAATCGTACGGCTTCCTACAGGCTCTCCCGTCTCTAAGTAGTTCCGGATAATAGCTTGTAAAATTTTAACTTTTCTTTCGCTTAGTTCCATGCAGACCATCCTTTCCCGATCACAAATTCTATCTGATTCTGCATATCGTTTTTGTATTGTTAGCACTCACTTAAATAGAGTGCTAATATCTACAATCATTAATCTATCACTATGTGCAACTATTGTCAATACAAAAGTATGAAGATTTTGTGAACAATTTCGAAACAAAAGAAACTGATATAAACAGGTATAATTCCTGAATATATCAGTTTTCTTAATTACATTTCAGCTGCTTAGTTTCCCTATTTGCCTGCTACGTTTACCGTACTCATCTTATGATTGATAATATCTGCGATGCGGTCTGCAAGCGCTTCGCGTCCAGCATCATTATAATGCATTTCATCAGCCATGTATTCTTCATAATTGTCTTCATTAATGGTTCCGATATAATTATCTACGAAGGATACGCCGCCGCTGCTCGATACCGCATCCAGTTCCTTCTGTACATAATGCGGAATATCTCCATTACCCAGATCGTAAGTATTTCCATTATGAAGGTTTCCATCCTCATCCTTGTACTGTGCATAGGTCGGAGACATCACAAAGATCCGGATATATGGCCAGTTCGCTTTAATCTTATCAAGAGATACCTTAAGTCCGCCGGTAAATGCCGTAACGTCATTCGGATTGTCCGGATTGTCGGACGGCGTTCCGATATTATAGTCCGTGCTGTCATACATAATCAGAATTACATCCACCTTAGACATGTCCACAGTCTTCAACTCTTCTACCACTTCCAGATACTTGGGATTGGGTTCATCCTTTGCAATGGATTCAATCGCGGTAAACTGATTCTGTTCAAGGAATGTTACTACATAATATAAATTGAAGTGATCCCTGGTATAAGAAGGATTGTATTCCGCATATTTACACGCAACCGAAGAATCCGGGAAAGCACAGTTATAAACCGTTGCATTCGTCTTCTCTGCAATCTTCGCTGCCAGTCCGTTCTCTCCTCTTTCGTCCGAAAAAGGATTGTTTCCAAGACAGAGGATCGTAAGTTCTCCATCGTCCTCATGCCCTTCCAGGAGAGAACCGTCCATCGGTAGAATCATATCCATGGTTTCTGTATCAAACTCAGAAGGATCCACCTGTTCAATATCTGCCTCCGGGTTGCGGGTTCCCTGATTCCAACGATAAAGCCGGAATGCCGAGACTCCTGCGATAATTACAATCAACGCAATAAACACTATATGAATCCAAACGTTCTTATCTTTAAAATTCATTCTATTCCATCTTTCCTTCCAGAATTTCTAATGCCCGCTCAAACTGGCTGTCAGTACCGTCTTCATTGTATTTCTCATAGTCCATCTCAACCTCAATATCCGGTGCGATTCCTACTCCATGAATGTTGCGTCCTGACGGAGTAAAATAAGCACTTGTCGTAAGCTTCAATGCTGTTCCGTCACTCAAATGCCGGATACTCTGGACTATTCCTTTTCCATAGGTCGTTGTACCAACCAGTGTTCCCTTATTGTAATCCTGAATAGCACCCGCCAGAATCTCCGATGCACTTGCAGAATATTCATTGGTCATGACAACCAGCGGAAGCTGAAATTCATTCTCGCCGTCACAGGTATATTCCTTACGGTTTCCTTCCTTGTCCTCTGTATACACAATCAGACCGGCAGGAAGAATCTTTCTTGCAATTTCGACAACCACATTCAGGTCTCCGCCCGGATTGCTTCGCAGATCCAGAACCAGACCCTTCATGCCTTTCGCCTTTAATTCTGCCATAGCTTCGGTATACTGATCTACTGTAACCGTATCAAATTCACGGATACGAAGATAGCCAATATGATCGGTATCATCTACCATACCATAATTTACCGTAGTTGTCTCTATTAAATTACCGCGTTCTACGTCAATCTCCAGATAATCCGGTTCTCCTTCCCGGTACATGGTAAGGTGTACCGTGGTACCTTCACGTCCCTTCACAAGGCTGACAACCTGTGAAAGACTCATGCCCTGGGTATACTCATCCTCTACCTTATAGATGATATCCCCTTCCTTGATCCCGGCATTTAAGGCAGGTCCATCTTCCACAAGACCGGAAATGACCGGAAGCTGACGTGTCTGATCAAGCGAAATATAAGCTCCGATCCCATAAGAAACCCCCTGGTTACTGTTCATCACATCCTGAAGCTCTTCCTTAGTATAGTATTCGGAATATGGATCATCCAGAGCCTCTACCATTCCCTTATAAACGCCGTCCTGAAGCTGCTTCGTTGTCACCTCGCCGCCATAATAGGTTTCATCAATAAGATTTTCAATTGTCTGCATCTTGGCAAGTGTAGCTGGATTAACCACACTTGCAGCTTCCGCTTCTCCCTGATCATCGCTGTTCTTCGTCTGATTATACTGATAAAGTCTTACTCCCAGAAATACACCGGACAATAAAATTATTCCAATCAGTACTCCAACCAGCATACCGGGGAGGAAACCACTCTTCTGTTTCTGCTCATTATTTTCCAATGCTGCTCTCCCTATTCCTGTCTGACCATTCTTATGACCGCAGATAACTCCATGGACTTACATAGCTTCCATTCAGACGGACGCTGAAATGAAGATGATTTCCTGTTGACCGGCCGGTACTTCCGACCGCTGCGATCTTATCTCCACGTTTGACCTCTTGCCCCTTCGATACATACAATGCCGAAGCATGCATATAAATTGTATACAGGCTGTCTCCATGATCAATCATAATATATTTCCCCATACTGCCGCTATAGGCTGCTGCCACTACCTTGCCATCATAGGCTGCAAGGATTGCGCTTCCTCCGGGTGCTGCCATATCAATTCCGTTATGGAACTGCTGGGTGCCCAGAATCGGGTGCGTACGGTTGCCATAATCATCCGAAATTCTTGTATAGGATGGTGCCGGCCAGGCAAACACACCACCATCGTATCTTCTTCCCTGTTCAGCAGCAAGCTTCTTACGTTCTTCGGCAACAATCGCTTCCAGTGCCTTAATGGTTTCATTCTGCTCGGCAATATCCGCTTCGTACTCCTTGATTGCCTGTTCCTTGCTTTTGATATCAGAGGACATTTTATACATCTCGTTCTCTTTCGCATCAATCAGTTCATTCAGCGAAGCCTCTTCCTTTTCAACGGCTGCCTTCGCCTCATCCAGAACCTCTTTCTCCTCTTCCAGGCTCTCCTTACAAAGAGAAACATAATTGGCATGTGCAACATATTCGTCCAGAAGCTTACGGTCATATTCGGAAAGCATCTGGATATAATCGGCTTTATTCAACACATCTCCGAAAGAATTGGAACTGAAAATCAGCTCCATATAAATCGTGTCTCCCCTCTCATACATAAATTTGATACGGGTTTTCATTGCCTCATACTGCTCCTGCTGGACACGCTGTGCTTCTTCCAGCTCTGCCGTCTTATCTTCAATTTCTTTTTCTTTTTCGCTGATAAGGTCGTTCAGTTCGTTAATCTTCTCCTGAATTGCCGTCAGATCCGCATCCAGCTCCTGTACGTAAACTGCCAGATCCTGCTTGGACTTCTCCAGCTGTTCCTTCAGCTTCTTCACGTCTGTCAGATTGTTCTGTAACTGTTTTTTCTCCTGTTTTGCCTTATCAATCTCCTGTTCCTTCTCCTTGATGACGCTGTTGGTCAGTTCACTGGCATATGTGGTAAGTGCCGGTTTCGCAAACATTCCAAAAACCAGCACTACACAAAGGAACAGGCAGATCCATTTTGTTGTACGTTTCATACTCTGTCCTTATCTATTATACCCGCAGATGCTTTCTTACCGTCGTGATACTTCCGAGGAAACCGATTCCGATACCAATGAGAAGGGATAACGGAAGCAGTGTCTTAAAGATGGTATCTACCGGTAAAAATGCCAGAATCGTTGTCAAAATACTAAATCTCTGTTCAATATATTCAATTACCTTATTATATAAAAGATAAATAATTCCCAATGGAATCAGCGCTCCAATCGCACCGATCAGCATACCTTCAATAACGAACGGTGCACGGACAAAATAATCTGTCGCCCCAATATATTTCATAATGGTGATCTCTTCCTTACGAACAGAAATACCAATGGTTACTGTATTACTGATCAGGAACACGGATACCGCAAGCAGAATTGCAATAATACCAATGGAAACATAGGCGATCAACGCATTCACACCGGTCAGTGCCGATGCCGTTACTTCAGAACGGTTCACTTCACGCACACCCTCGAGTCCTTCCAGATAGGAAACCAGTGTCGGCTGCATGGAAATATCGTTCATATAAATTTCATAGCTGGCAGAATCGGCAAGCGGGTTCTCGGTAAATCCATCCTCATAGCCCTGAAGATACTCTTCCTTAAAGCTGTTCCATGCATCATCTGCAGAAATGAACTCCTTCTTGGAAACCTCCGGACGCTTATCAATCAATGCTCCGATCTCTTCAATCCGTTCCTGGCTGATTCCCTCATCAAACAGAACCGTCACGCAGACACCTTCCTGCGCAGTCTTCACAATGTTCTGAAAGTTCATCAGTACCGAATAAAACAGACCAAACAGGAACAGGCATGCTCCGATCGTGGCGATCGAGGCCAGTGAAAACCATTTATTACGGAATATATTAATAAATCCCTGCTTAATCGTATAAAATAATGTACTAATCTTCATCGATATAAACACCCTTCTCTTCGTCGCTCACAATAATACCTTTCTTCATGGTAACGACTCTTTTCTGCATTGCGTTTACAATTTCTCTGTTATGGGTAACGACAAGTACCGTCGTACCATTCTCATTAATCTGTTCCAGAAGCTTCATAATTTCCCAGGAATTCTTCGGATCCAGATTACCAGTCGGCTCATCCGCAAGTAAAATGCTCGGACGGTTCACTAATGCTCTTGCAATCGCTACACGCTGCTGTTCACCGCCGGATAACTGGCGGGGCTTCGCCTTATACTTACCGGCAAGACCTACGGTAGCCAGAATGCTCGGTACATTTCTCTTAATTTCCTTTCCCGGGGTCTGCACAATACGCTGTGCAAACGCTACATTCTCATACACATTACGATCCTTCAGAAGGCGGAAATCCTGAAACACAATTCCTAAATTCCGGCGGAATTTGGGAATCTTACGATGACGGATTCTCAAAAGATCATAACCCATGACGCTGATTTCACCGGATGTAGGAACAAGCTCCCTTAAAAGAAGCTTAATCATGGTAGACTTACCTGATCCGCTGTCTCCTACGATAAATACGAATTCACCCGGCTTAATATGCAGATCAATTCCATTCAGGGCAGGCGCACCTGTTGCATAGGACTTGGTCACATTCGTCATGGAAATAATATCTTCATTTCCGCTTCCCTGTTTCTTTTTTCTTCTATTCCTTGGTTCACTCTTAGCCACTATATTCACCGCCTGTATCTTAATATTCGAAATTTTCCATAAAGTTCATGTATTTCACAACCATCAGTGCAATTCGGAAGGTAATGGCATCCTCAAAGATCCGAAGATCCAGTCCTGTCGTCTTCTGCAGCTTATCCAGACGATAAACCAGCGTATTACGATGGATAAACAGCTGCCTCGATGTCTCCGATACATTCAGACTGTTCTCGAAGAACTTCTGAATGGTTGTCAATGTCTCTTCATCAAAATCATCCGGGCTCTTATCGCCGAAAATCTCTTTAATAAACATCTTGCACAGAGGAATCGGAAGCTGATAAATCAGACGTCCGATTCCAAGCTGGTTATAAGCAATAATGCTTCTGTCATCAAAGAAAATCTTACCGACATCCATTGCCATCTTGGCTTCCTTATAAGAACGGCTGACCTCTTTGATTTCTTTCACAACAGTTCCATATGCAACACGAATTCCGGTCATACCTTCTTTCTTCAAAAAGCTCTCCATCGCTTTGGCCGCCTTCTCAATCTCCTTTACGCTGTCACCATCTGAAAGATCCTTAACAACAATAACATCCCTTTCATCCACAGCTGTAATGAAATCCAGACTGTTCACACCAAGGAAGCCTCTGATCATTTCCAGAATGTTGCTTTCTTTATTATCCGTCTCTACAATCATTGCCACACGATTCACTTCTGTCTGGATATGCAGCTTCTTGGCACGACTGTAAATATCAATCAAAAGCAGGTTATCCAAAAGCAGATTTTTGACAAAATTATCCTTGTCAAAGCGTTCCTTATAGGCGATCATCAGGTTCTGAATCTGAAAAGCAGCCATCTTCCCCACAAGATAAGCATTTTCGTCTGAACCGATCGTTACCAGAACATATTCCGGCTGCTGATCGTCATAAATCTTAAAAAACTGACATCCCTGAATCTCCTGTGAATCCGCCTGGGATTTCACAAACTCAGCGGCTTCCGTCCGTCCTCCAAAAGGCACTTCCGCAGTTGTTGCTACTTCCTTACCCTCTGTATCAAGCACCTCAAAATCCACACGTGCAATTGTCTTCAAACCTTCGATAGTATTCTGCAAAATCTGATTTGAGATCATACGGCCCCCTCTCTGCGGCTACACCACAACCTGCTTCATTATGCACATTAACCAATACATGAAATTATTTTTTGTTATTTATAGTAATATGTATTCTATTTTAATACATATGTACAAAAAAATCTACTGAGAATTGTGATTTTTTTGTGTATTTTTTCTTTACTTGTTATTATTCACTCGTACCTCGTTCCAGTAACCATTTGCAGACTCATTTAAAGTTTTGCTTCGCACTAAGCCCAAGCTGTTTTCAGACATTTTTTACTTTACTATTTCTTATGTGGAGTGCTATACTAACTATACAGATAAAAGGAAAGGAGAGGTTCTATGAATATTCCTGAATTATCTACTGCAATGGCAAATGTGAATCTTCAGAATCAGGTCGGAGTTGCTGTTTTAAGTAAGGCTCTCGATTCCACCGAGCAATCCGGTTCCAGTCTGATCAACATGATGGACCGCTCCATGGAGTTATCCGTGAATCCGAATATTGGCAGTAATTTTGACATGTATGTTTAAGAACGATTGACGGATGCCACATATTAATAACTATATATAACGAATAAGGGCACGCAGTTGCGTGTCCTTATTTATTTCAGCAAAATGAAATGAATTGCAGAATATTCTTTTATCGATATTAACCTGTTACTTATCTGATGAAAGCTGATAAATCTTATGTTCTTCCACCTTAATCAGACGCTGCCGGTACAAATTACCGGCAGCACGCTTGAATTCATTCTTGCTCATACCGGTGAGTTCATTGATCTTTTCCGGAGAAGACTTATCCCCAACGGGTAGTTCCCCGCCCTGCTCGTCCAAAAGCTTCAAAAGCTTCTGCGTATCCTCATTCATCTGGATGTATGCCTTCTCCCTGAGGCTTAAGGACAGTTTTCCATCCTTCAACACTTCCGTAATACGGGCTTCCACGGTATCTCCAACCTTTGCATTCCCCAAAGGCTCTTTCTTCGGAATCAAAGCCGAATAACAGTTATCCACGGCTACAAATGCACCAAAATTATCACTGATTTCATAAAGCGTTCCAGTTACCTTCTGATCCTTTTCATAGGGACTGTCTGTGCGCAGATAATGATAGACCTTCATAGTTGCACATAAACGCTTGCTCTTATCAAGATATAACGCCACCAGACATTCCTCTCCGGGGCATACCTTCCTAACCTGTTCGCGGAACGGAAGCAGCAGATCCTTCTCAAGCCCCCAGTCCAGAAATGCTCCAATCTTACCATTTTCCTTTACCCGAAGCAGTGCAGTCTCCCCCAAGGAAAGCTTCGGCTGCCGCACGGTCGCAATCATCCGGTCCTTGGAGTCACGGTATAGAAATACTTCAATTTCATCCCCGGGCTGCGCGTTCTCCGGAACTTCCTTCCGCGGCAAAAGCACCTTTTCTTCCGGATCTGCCTCCTGCTCCTTTGCAAGATAGACCCCAAACTCTACCTTCTTTACTATTGTAAGTAATTGTCTTTTTCCAATTTGCAACATATATGTTCCTCTTCTACTTTCCGGCTAATGTTATGCTTACTTTCCTGTCCGCTTACATTTCAAATCAGGGTCTTTATAGATATTATCATAGAATTTCCATCTTGCTAAGGTAATCTTTCACCGCCGATATTACAGACTTTGTATTTTCAATCTGCTCCATAGTTTCTTCTTTAGAGGCAATATAAAAATCATCATAGTCACTTTTTTCTCTTTTCTGTTGCAAGCGTGCCAGCTTACGTCCAATCTCTCGTGGAATTTTTCAGTCGCAGCATAGGTTCTGTTAAAATAAGTAACCACATCCTTATGTCTTTTGAAATCGACCTCCTCTAATGCAAAAAGAGCTTTTATCGCATAAAAAGCTGCATAAGTCAGCTCTTCTTTCATCCAGCAAGTACGATCCCCTCCTTTTTGACATTATCATATTTGCAAAGGATTCCAATATTTCCCTTTTATCTTCCATGACATTTACCTCCTTTTCACTTATAAGTTGTACATAGTATACCACATATGTACACTTTTCTTCCAGTAACAGTTTACAGAATAGTAAAAACCCCGAAGGAATTTCCTTCGGGGTTCTTAGCAGGGCTACAAGGATTCGAACCTTGAAATGACGGAGTCAGAGTCCGTCATTTTCGTTGCTGTTTTTTCCCTATATTACACCATTCTTAAGAAATAAAGGATTTAAAATTGACCTATCGATTGACCTATCGCTCAAAGTTTCTCTTAATTTTCCATCCTGCTAAGGTAATCTTTCACTGCCAATATTACAGACTTTGTATTTTCAATCTGCTCCATAGTTTCTTCTTTAGAGGCAATATAAAAATCATCATAGTCGCTTTTTTCTCTTTTCTGCTGCAAGCGTGCCAGCTTACGTCCAATCTCTCGTGGGATTTTTTCAGTCGCAGCATAGGTTCTATTGAAATAAGCAACCACATCCTTATGTTTTTTGAAATCGACCTCCTCTAATGCCAAAAGAGCCTTTATCGCATAAAAAGCTGCATAATAAGATCGGTTGATCGCATCTCTGTACAATCCCTTTTCCAAGCAATCTTCCGCAACCGTCAGACTATCCTCTGAATTTTTCATTCTATAATTGCATAAGTCAGCTCTTCTTTCATCCAGCAAGTACAATTCCCTCCTTTTTGACATTATCATAATAAGGTAAGGCTCCCAGCCAATAGTTAAAATGATCCTCATTCTTAACATTTACGCTTATCACGATTCCATAAGTCATCTCATATTCAAAGGCCATATCATACACTTCATTTTCAAGTCTTTTAATCTCATCATCTGATAAAGAGGTCAATATCATAAGATCCACATCTGAGTTCACTTTAAAATCACCGCGGGCATAGGAACCATATAGAATAATTTTCTTGAGTGATTTGCCAAATATCTTCTGCATCTCATTTGTAAAGGCTTCCAATATTTCCCTTTTATCTCCCATGACACTTACCTCCTTTTCATTTATAGTTATATATAGTATACCACATATGTACACTTTTCTTCCAGTAACAGTTTGTATTTATAATATGATATTGCCTGTTTCTAAAAATCCTTTTCTGTTGGTATTCGAACCACTTGCCTCGTACGGCCTCCATCCTTAACCTTCTGTCGAACAGCTATGTAATATCGTTCCGTTGTCGATTCCAAATCCCCGATATATGCAGCAATTTCTTTTACTCTAGCTCCATTTTCATACATTCTTGTTGCATATGTCCGGCGAAATATATGCACACCCCCTTTCAATTCAGTAAGTTCAGCATTGCGAAAAATTGTCGCTACACAGTGTTCAATATTTGTTGTTGTATTAGGTTTCCCCGTCTTGGTCCTGATAATTAAGTCTTCGTCTTTACCCTCAGAATCAGCAGATCTCATTAAGCTCAATATTTTCAATGCTTTCTTACTTAATTCGATTTCTCTTGCCTTCTCATTCTTTGTAGTTCCTTCAACCATAATATATTTTGCGTCCGCTTCACTTTTACGATTTCTATTTTTTGCCATTGATCTGCTTTTTTCTATGGTTAACATTCCATTTGTAAAATCTACATCTTTCCACCTCAGAGCAAGCATTTCTCCACATCGCATTCCCGTATATAGAAGAAGCAGACTATATAGGCCGCCAGCAAATTTCATTTTCCCATTTTTCTCGCAAACTTCCATTGCAGTTCGCTCAAAAATAGCCTGATCTTCTTTTGATAGCACATCCACGTCCGCTTCATTTGCTGTTTTTTGCTTCATCTTCTGAATTCTTTTGTCAAGCGTAGGCTTAATTGGTTCTACTGGATTACGTTCCAGTTCTCCTCTTGTAACCGACCAGTTAAAAGCTGCATTCAACACATCTACCACCTTTTCTATTGAAGATGCAGAAAGTTTCCCCTCTCCAATCAGCTCCGTAATGTGATTATCAATATCTGCAACCTTGACATTGTATGCCTGCATTCGTCCCAATTCAGATTTCCCTATTTGATTATTAATCGTACACTCACGACGATCGATGGATTTTTCTCTCAATTCAGCCCGCTCAACTTGGTAATGCAAATGACGTTCACAGAGTTCTACTACGTTTGTTCCAATTCCAATTTTTTCTTTATTTCTGCATTGATTCCACCATTCTTCTTTACGTCTCATTTCTTTAATGCAGGCCGCTTTTGTATCTGCTGTCACTGTTAAAATTTTTCGATTCCCATCAGACTTATATCCTACACTCTTCCGATGCGTTATGGTTCCATTTGGATTCTCCTTAAAACTCCCTTCTCCTTTAGCATTTCTATTTTTGTTCATCTTTCTCCTTTTAGAGAAAATGCCGGGAAATTCCCAGCATTTTCCACTTTCATATCTGTATTTTTTTATATGACATATTCCGAAGCCAATGTAACAATGCTTCCTCTGTAACGTAATAGCGTTTGCCGATTTGTATTGTCGGAAATGTTTTACAACGCATAAGCGCATAGGCACGATCACGCCCGATTCCAAGCCTTTTTCGCAAATCATCCACCGTAAGGAGCATATCCATCACCTCGCATATTTAATTTTACGGTATACTGTGGGCAATCCATGATAGGAACTGCTCCACCTGTACAGCTGCTCCGGTTTGTGTTATTCGTGCTTTTAACAACAGCCTCCACCTGCGGCGTTAAGTCCATGTCATTAATGCGAAGCATTTTTAAATTCCACTTTGGATATTCTGTCATTAATTCCTTAAGCCGATAAAGCACAAGTATCGGTGACTCATATATTTCGCATTTTCCACCAATCGCATGCGTCATTTCATAAGCCAGACGTGAATTGCTATAAATTCTGAACTCCACACCATTGTAAACAAGATATGCAGCCTCTTGTTTATACATCATACATTTCCTCCTTTACAGCTTCTGTTCCAAAGCAATCTTTATCCCAGTGATCTTCACTTATGATCTGTTCAAAAATCTCCCGCGAAATTTTAATGAACCCCTGTTTTTTCCCGTTTCCAACAGACAATCGTGCATAAAAAGTTCGTTTTCCCCCTCCATTGCTGTAGACTTTTATGATTCCGTCTGCATACAATTCCCCCATTAGTTCTCGAAGATCCAGCGGCAGATATTGTCTCATCTGGGTCATAAAATTAATGGCTTTTGCATAAGTTATTTCTGGCAGAAAATAATAATACTTGTCGTCACAAAAGCCATCGAAAGTTCCAATTTGTTCCGACTGCATTTTTCCTTCACGATACAACGAAATTTTGTTTGTTGCCATCAATGCATTAACAGCTTTCAAGAACATCGAGCTATAGCTTTCCATCCGGCTCATACTTTCATTTTGTACAGCGGTCTCCATAATTGCCTGATTTATTTCCTCATAAATCCCTTCAATCATAGCCAGATCCCATTCGCAATAATTCACAAGAAAATCTCGAAATATGTCCGCAGTTACTGCCAAAGTGGCCGCCATATCAATAACCCGTTTTTCATTAAGCATGTCACGATATTTCCGTCTGCACGATTCCATTTCCGTAGAGATTTTTCGAATCACCAAAACCCAATTCAATGAAATAAATTCCGAAAAATGATGTAAGACCGTTGTGAAGGCCCGATCATTCTGTTGTAACCAGGTCAAAATTTCTGTATCAACACTTCCACGTCTCAGCTCACAGTACATGCATCTGAGATTCGAAGAGGCGCCCTTCCCCTTGAGTTCTCCAGTAACAGCCACAACACCTTTAACGCCTTCTCCTTGAATATCCTCTAACTTTCCGCTGCTACGGCTTTTGGTCGCTCCGTCCCCAACCTGCCTGATCAGAGCCTCGAGCTTATCCTGCATTTCCGCCTTCTTCTGCGGTGTTTTGGCTGGAGCATAATCATCGAATAGCATCACGGTATCACATCCACCATTTACGATTGCTCGCTCCATTGACACTTGTGTGTCTGCGTCCATTCTTCGCACCTTATTACGGTCTGACTTCCTGCAAAGCTGTGTAAAAAGGACCCGACTGACAGAGGTTTTCATCGCACCAGTTTTGCCATTCACAAACAACAAAAAATGAATATCAAATCCCGCCAATTGGAATGTCTTAAAAAGCAATCCCAACAAGGAAAAAAGCACCAATGGCCACAACATATTTTTGTCCTCAGACAAGCGAAATATATGTAATAGCGTCTGGACTACTTCATTTCTTTTCCATTCTCTGTACCACGGAAGCGAAAAACCAGTTTGAATTCTAAATCCCGGCATTTCCACTGCATCGTCATGAATGAATCTCATCCGTCCATCTACGAACTGCCATCCCTGTTCGTACAAAACTATCACTTCCGGGATTTGTGTCGTACGTTCACGGAATTCTGCCTCAATGATTTTTTCCGCATTTGGTTCATCAAACGAAACCATCGCCGTTGAGAAGCGTTTTTTAACCAATTTGGGAAGACTTGAAATCTTGGAAGTCGGTATTACCATTTTTCCAGTAATTTTTCCATTAATTCGCACCTCCGTGAGAAATTCTTCAAAATCCGTATGTTCTTTGCCATCTCTGTCCAACCAGCGTTCCCTCATTACAGGAATTGCTTCAAAATTGGCCACCTTTGCCCCCGTAAGCAATTCATGATTTTGACGAAACGCAACAATTTTCCCCTCATTCTGAATACGTGATTCGTTTTGTGTCCTACCAGAAGTCTCCCGAGGCACGTCCTTGGTCACACGCTCGTAGCCGGCCAGATATCCAGCCTGATATCCTTCCGGATCCATTCCTATGGGAATTTCCATCCCCGCAAGCCGGTCATCCACCACACGATGTCCGAATGAAATGGGGGCGATTGCATCTTTTCTCCCCGTTCCTCCCGATTGTATTGCTTCAAACGAAAGCGGCTTGATAATTTTTTTGTTTTCCATGATTTATTACCTCCTTTCGATACATCAATGATAAATCTAAAATCCAGTAATTATTACCATGCGCAGTATAGTTTTATTTTGCTTTATTTGCTCAATTATTATATAATCATTGTATAATTAACATTAATTCAGTATTTTGAAGGAGTTTTTATGGATATTAGATATAACGATATGCTTAATGAAGCAATTTTTTCTTTAAAATTTTTTTACGGAATTGATACTGATCGGTACATTATGAACAAAAATCCTCAACATACGCCCTCGCTTATTGAAGTTTTCAACGAGGTCATGCAGCGTTGCCGCTATTATTCTCCCTTTGCGGATGCACCTTCGAATTACGGAGTTTTCGGGGAATCCATATGCACAGCCGACTCTACAGAGAACTTTCTACTTCTTCATGCGCTATTTACTAACTGTATTATGAATTCTTTACTTAAAGCAAAAGAACTATCCTGCCAAGATATCAGCAATAGTTGGAATGGTCAAAATCATAACTCAAAACATTATCCCTTCATGCCTAAATACGAGGCACAACTCTGTAATGGATATTTTTACAAACAGAGTTCTTCCAAAGTTTTGAAACTTTATGATCTTGATTCTGTAGAATGGGATTCGAATCGTAGATATTTGCGCAATAAATGTGAAATAGGAAGCCTTTATGCTCAAATATGCTCCCAATACAAGTTGTCTTTTCCCAAAAACGAAACAATAAACATTAACGAATCCAATTCTGACTTCATCACGCATCTACTTCTCAACAAAAAAGTACACGATTTCATTAATCTTCTCGACCGTTATCATGTAAAAGAAGATCTGACAATTTCAAACTGTCAAATAATAAATAAGCAAATTACCAACAATCATTTTCACATTCCGAATGCATTTATAAATAGCATTGGTGCAGATGCCACCTTTCCAATAAAACCAAACCCAGTGGATTCAATTTTATTTTCACATCAATTTGAATCTCTTTTTCACTGTGGTTTGTATACATATCTACTCTCCACTTATTTTAAAGATGATTTTCTTAAATATATAGATTATTTCATAAAGAAAGACACCGAATATCTTAGATTTGACCGTGACATCGCACTTATTTCCTATAACTCCACTTGCTTAGACACCGTTGATTCTTTATGTCGTATTTCTCCGCCCTTGATTCTCTATCCCTTAAAACAGTTACGTACGTTCAAAGAAACGCAAGGGTGCTCACATTATCCAGAAAGTTTATTTCCTTCAGATGTAGTAGTACGCAAGATAAAATCTTCTACATCCACCACTTTAGATCTTAGTTATACCAATTGGCTAGAACGATGCGTACAATATTTTAAAATTCTAACCCAAATATATATTCCTTTGCTTGAAGAATCCTTCTTCATTACAACAATAAATACATATAGTGAAATGAATATCAACGATATCATAGATATGTTGTATTCGCATATAATGGGAAACCAAGAATCTTTTGAAACAGATTATACGCGTTTAAATCATAAGGCAAAGAAAGAAGTTTCTGAACTAATTAAAAAATCCGTGTTTACAGACTTTAAGCTGCCTGACAATTATAACAAAATCCTATGTCGTTGCATTTCCAAACCTCATTGTGATGCCAGTGTATATTTAGACCCCAACATCAAGATCACAGAACTCTATCTGAAAAGTTTATACTCAAGCAATCCTTCTACAAATAGAGGGGGACATTTTCTATGTGATCTGGCAAGGAATTTTTCTCTTACTAAAAATGCAAGTGATACTTCCAACTGCGTAGAGATATACCGCACCATCTCAGCCAGTATCATAAAAGACATTTTGAAATAATGTCACCACCATAATCCATCCATTCCATCTATTTGAAAACCGGTATATGAACTTATCCGCCATCATATACATATTTCAAATATGATGGAACGGATGGGATTGGTGGAATAAATTAATTTAAGCAGCACGAATTTTAATCTCTCGTGTGGTTTTATCGTAAACGTAAATATTTTCTCCCAATACCTCGTTCGCCTCTAATATCTGTCTGTTAATCCGCCTAACCAATTCCTGTAAAAACTTTATATCCATACCCGAATCCGTTATCAGAATAACCTCATGAATACTTGAAGGTAAAATAAGTATATTACCACCTATTTTTGCTGCAAAATCCTCCAGAACCCCTTCATACAGCATGGCGACTGCTCCTAATATTACATGGGAATTACTCAATACATACATATTTTTTAATGCCTCTATCCCCGCTTCAGTTACCTCATCCATATCTGTACTCATTTTGTGAACAATCTCCGGAAACATCTGTGCCAAGCTCCAGATTCGAGGTCGTAATTTTTCTTTGCAGTTTTTAGCTGCTAAACTATACAGTTCTTCTTCATCTAACTCAAATTTCTGCATCATATCATATGTAATATTTAGGGTATGCATATCCCCATTCTCATCAATAACCCCTATATAATAAACAATTACCAAGTCCAAATACTTTCTATAAGGATGAAAATGTAGCCATTGTTCATTCTTGTCATAATTAAGAATTTTCATAAATATATTACCCTTGGCAATATTGGGATCACTCAAATAACGAATATTATTCAACGCTTCCGATAACTCTTTCTGCAGCCTACTTCTTATCCGCTTTACAATCTGCTCAATAGTCTGGTACTGATTATAGTAATCCATAAACCAGGCCTCTACAGGGAAAGTAATCTCCGGTTCCGTTTTAATTACCATTCCTTCATATGGTTCATCATTAACCTTGCAAATTGTTTTAAATTCAATAGTGGGATCACCGCCCAGTATTTCTCTAATTCTATTAATTATTTCATCTTTAAAGGCATTATACTCTAGCACTCTCGTTTCCTCCTTCCTTACCACTGATTTCATTCAATACCAGAGTTGCTACTACCGTGATTATTCCAATTACCAATTTTTTAATAAAATTATTCAACCTTCTCCCTCCTATGCCGCAATCTTATTTGTACTTTTACTCAAGCCAGCCATAGCAAGTTTATATATGTGATCATCCATATCCTCTATTTTTTGAATTCCATACCTTGCCAATACCGCGCTCATATCTACTCCTGTCCTTTTCAGTTCTTCTTCTAACTTCGATATCTGATCTGCGTTTACTCTTTGCTGTATTTTGTTCTTTAATTTGCCATTATCTTCATCCCCCATAGAAAATATAATCGCACCATGAGAGTTAACAATAACAAGAGTCACAATTTCTTTATTGTCATTGTATGAGATCCTCTGTACAGAAAAAGAATCTGAAACTACGAATTTATCACCCTGTTTCCTAATATTTACCTTGCCAGCTGGTATCCATATAAAAGGAGCCGTGTACAATTCCCTTCCTATTCCCCAATTAAAACAAGCTCTTTTAAAACTATCAGAAGCTTGTCCTTTTTCTTTTTGAGAATAGCTTACTGTGCCAACGTCCTGCTTCCCGATCCACTGATTTTTTTCATCATCCCATATTTCTACTGTACAATATAGATTTCCATCTATACTTTGATGACTCCTCTTCCATCCAAACGGGGTAAACATCTCATCAAGTATTTTCTGATCCACTCTGGCATCTTTAAATAGCAATAAGCTAACTCCCTTTTCGTTAATTGTGGCTACACGGCATTCTATTTCTTCTTTACACAATAATCTAATTTCTTTTTTCATACCAAACCTCCTATCCACGATCGACCTTAAGCTACCATCAATCTTCTATACTGATTTTGCGAAACATATGCCTCATATATTTCCCGGTTTTCTTTCTCTAATCGTTTCTTATCAAAATAAGTTGCTGTTATTTGTTTCCAAATCACTCTACGGTTTCCCACCACTCCTACTTCGTTATCTTTTAAATAATTTTTGAGCTGATTGGATATAGCCTCTTTTCTGTCCTTTAATTCATTTAACTGTTCCGTCAATTCATCATACTGTCTGCATAACATAAGTGCAGTTTCAGGAAGCTCTATTGCAGATCCATTGCTCTGACTATATTTACTGTTAAAATAATCTGTAGTTGCCTCAGAGCCATCCGGTGTAGGTTCTTTCCCCTTCAATACATTTTGTTCCCAGAAATGTTTCTCCATATCAATAATTAATGATATCAATTCTTCATTTCTGTGTACTTCATGATAATAAAACTGATTACCTCCAACCAACGCTGCAATATATGTCTTTTTTGCGCCTGTTACTGCCATATAATGTTGCACCTGCAACATGTACTCTTCCGGAACACCGCTTTTCCATACTTCTTCTTTATAGGTAGATGCTGTCTTAGCCTCAAAGATGCAAATTTCTCCATTTTCATAAATCACACCGTCCAAATCTGCAATCATAAAAGGATAATCCTCACTTTGCAACAGCATTTTCTTGGCACGTACCTTTAATCCTGTTCGCCTTACAAATTCTTTTTTGACAATCGGTTCTAAAACAGTTCCAAAATGCGTATATTCCGTTTCTACTTCTTCCGGAATCACTTGCCCTGTTTTTTCAAGCCACAGTTGAAAAATCGATCTAAACTTATTAATTCCCGCAATAACAGAAACATCTGATCCACCTATCCCCTTAGTTCTCCATTTCAGCCAATCTTCTCTTGACATATCTCCCGTCTTTACTAACACTTTCATCTTATTTATCCCTCCATACGCAAATAGAGGTAGGTAATAATAGCCTACCTCTACTTAGTCATTAAATTTATGCAGCACATACCATATCATACGCTCTGTCAATTAAAGTATTCCCTTCCATTGTTCTTCCAAATAAATTCTCTTTATAATTCCTGGTTTCTCTCAGGGGCTTTGCATGTGTTGCAAAATCAGATACCGCGTTTACAAAGCGATAGGCGTTTTTTCCTACATCAATCAGGTCCGGTGCTTCAAAATAACGGCATTTTAAGTCGTCTTTGATCCGCTTGATATTTTTCTGTTGCAAACTCGTTGCTCCTTCTAAATCAGGAAAGAGACTGTTAATATAATCCATTACCTGTGCATCAGAAATCTTTGTTCTTGATAGCCGCTCAAATGCCTTTCCCAATTCTGCCATGTAGTTATCCGCGTAAAGCAATGTCTGCTTTGCATCTTGCATTTTACCTGTTAAATCACCAATATGTGTTGTTGACCAGATGCGCCTCGCGTGCTCCAAGGCAAGATTTAATGTATTATTACATACCACTCTCACCGGTGTCATTGCAACTTTAATTGCGCCACTCCCATCATGCGAATTGGAAAATACAAGATACGGCGTAATTTCATCTCCTGAAATAATATATTTCTGTGGAAGTTTTGCTAAAAGCCAGACTTTCCTTCCCTCCTGCAGCGCCCCAGCCGTCTCATAGGTAACTCCTTCCCCCAGCAAAGTATCTGTAAATGCAAAAGCTTCCTCATTCTGAACCACTTTGTACTTATCAGACACAACGCCAAGTACTTTCTGATCTATATTTCTCACATTCGCCCAAAATCCATTCAATGGAATTCCGTCCGATGTAACGATTGGATGTTGTTCAACTTTCCAATCAAGTCCTGCCAAGCAAAGAGCCTGAGCAGAAGAGGGAGAATCCTTAACCATTGTCCCAAGACCATGCCAAGGTTTCTCCCTCGTGTAAAACATTGTTTCTACATTTGCTGCCATATTATACTACCTCCTTGAAGTTGTTATTATATTTCAAGGTTATAGTATATAATTTCAAATAATCATTTTTTCACATAATTATATATGTACTTCCTTATTGTATATCATTCGCCAAACAAATCATTCATATTATCCTGATGCTCATTTATAAATTCCAATTCATTATCAGTAATTACTTCTTTGCAGTCCAAAGCAAAACATCTTCTGTCAGCATCATATCCCTTATACACAACTTTCATGATCATTTTATGCGGTGTAAGATAACCAATATCTATGCTTGGCATAACAATATCATAACAATCATATACCCACCCTACATCCACAGATTTCACACGCCATTCTTTATTGCTCATCGAATCAATTGTTATCTTTGAAGAAAATATAAACTGCTTTCCAATATTATTTTTATTCATAAGAAACTTAAACATATCTCTAGGATTAACATACTGGATATCTTCAAACCACTCAGGGTATACTTCCTTTCCAAGCGAAACAAAATTGTTAATATCTTGCTCATATTCGTTTTGATTGTCATACATCAACTTATCAAATTCAAACTCTATATATTCATCATCGCTCTGTCGCAAATATACCGTTGCCGCCCAATCATCAAATTCAAGATTAAAATTGGAATTATAGTAAGATACATGTAATGTGTCAGGATCAACTTTTTTGTTCAATATTGTCTGCGCTGTATATAAATCAATACATTCAAAATCAGCATCTAGTGAAACTAAATGTAATTCCACTTGATCATCGCCAACATTATTTATGTTAAGCAACATATATTGGGGATTTTCGGAAACCATATAATCAAGTGGATCACTTTTACGTGCCATACCTCCCCCAATATTAACATATGTCTTATCAATGATTATTTGACTTAACCAGTCTTCCATCGTTGAATCATTATGCTTTTCTACATTTTTCTCATCAGCTATTACCACATCACTCTCTGGTTCTTTTTTTCCTAATTTTTCTTTCTCTAACTCATCTTTCTGTACTTCCTGTTTCTTTTGCTTTTCCTGAGCCTCCTGTTCACTACTTTCTTTTTCCTTTAAATATGCATTATAATTTTCTATATAAGAATTTATCTTATCATTCATATTATCAGGAATACTATCCTTTAGCCTTTCCAGCTTACGAATTGCATACTGATAACTCGCATCAGAAAAATTAGTTTTATCACAATATTGCATCAGGATATCAGCAGCCTCAGCATACATTTCTTGTGCCTCATACAAATCTGCATACTGAGAATATACCGTGTAACTTGCATTTTCAGTCATTCTTTCATCTAGCAATGCCTTTGCTTCATCATATCTTCCTTCCTGTATATATTTGCTTGGTCTATTGATATTAACCGTCTCATAAATTCCCATTCCCAATATAGAACCCCAAAAACCGACAAAACAAAGAAGTAAAATAATTGCCGTGCCTCGCTTCTGCTTGTATTTACATAGCCGTACAACTGTCATAATTATGGCTGGAATACCAAACATAAAAGAAGTCAAAATATATAAAGCAATCAAAAACCATACTGAGAAATACCATTTCACCTTATACTTAACAGGCCCATTATCTTTGGCATTATATAAGATATCTTCAGTATTTTCATTTATCTCATCATTTTTTCTTCCGCATTGAGGACAGTATTTTCCCTTAAACTCTGTTCCACATCCTTTGCACTTCATTTTACATCTCTCCCTTTACTAAATGACTTCTTAAATAGATAAATAATTTTTATCTATTTTAATTGACAACAAAACATCTTCATCTGCTTTACTCATGATTTGTTCAGATTACTACCTTGACTTTCCATCCACATATCAAATCCATTACCAAACACTTCTGCAGAAACTGTATAAACTCCATTTTCTACCTTATCAATTACTGCTGTCGGCAAGCAATCCAATACGGACTCTATAGATGTTCCTTTATATTCAAATTGAACTTTTCTCAGAGAATCCCTGTTCATAAGCTGTACATGTTTATGAAATTGGTCTTCTCGAGATTTGTCTTTATATAAAGTTTTAAAATGTTCAAATAGTATTTGGCACTCATCAATTCTATCTATTTTATAAGCTACCGGTGATAATTTAACATTCTCAGCTTCTCTTAAACCCATTATTGTTTCTTCATCTGCAGACGCCAATAAATAGAAACAATCTCCCGAAAACAATATAGCTACCGGTTCTACTGTTTTTTCAAACGTGTTACCATCCATTTTTCTATATTTAATCTTTAATTTATTTTGGTTTGTTATTGCTTTCCCCAATTGCCAGATAAAATCAACCAATGGTCTATCATAATGCAAGGATGAATAGTTCAGCTCTTCATTTCTAATAAGTTCATAAACCTGTTCTTTACAGTTTTCAGAAGGACACCTATCAATAATTTTATCTAAAATTACAAACAATTCATTCTTTGCCAAAGCCCTGCTTCCCAACAGAATTTTGCTAATTACCAAAATCTCACTATTGGATAGAATTTTATTGTATTTTCTTCTTCCTACAAGCACATATCCCTTCTTATCAGGTTGATAAACTATATCCTGATATTCTCCAGTTATAGTCATTTTTTCCGCGTAATAGCATCGTATCGTCTCTATATCACGCCTTATAGTGCGTTCGTTTACTTTATATGCATCACAAGCAAACTGCTTATTAATAATTCTACCTTCCATCAACTGTAATATCATATCAAGAATTCGATTATTCTTACTGTACTTTTGCTCAATACTCTGCATATTTCCATTACTCTCTTATTTATCTTTTTAATAAATTAATTATACATTACATATATTGCTATTTGCAAGGGTATATATAGCATATATTCACACTCATAATTTATTAAAATCATTTACCCTAAATCTATGGAGGGATACTAAATAATGGAAAAGGGCAAAACGAACTCAATAGCTAAAAATATAAAAAAATACCGTCTACTCAATCATATGACTCAAGATGAACTTGCTCAGAAATTATATCTGGATACCCAGTATTATGCCCAATTGGAACGGGGAGAAAGAAACTTTACCATAGAAAAGATCATTCTTGCATGTTCCACTTTTCATATTGGAGTAGAAGATATTATTGAGATTCCCAAAGATAATGTATCCATAAATGATACACGCTCTATACTTAACGAATTGATTTCACAATTATCAGTATTATCTCATTCACAATTACTACTAGTACAAAAATTTATTACAGAAGTGATTCCTTACTGCAAATAGGTCTCTGCTCAAATGCAGAGACCTATTTCAATAATTTATCCGACATTTTCCAGTGCATACTCTTCTTCCAGATATGTCAACACATCCCCTGTATTTTCATTTGTAACATCCATCATCCAACATTCCTCGTTACTCAATACAAAATATACACCCGTATAGTCGCCATCCAACGAATAAATATCATATGTACTTCTAGTATTATTCCATATAAACTTAGCTTCAATCAGCTCATCCGAGCTTGTACCATCATATTCATCATACTCGGTTGTTTCAATAAATATTGGTCCCTCTTCTTCATTGTCCAAATTAATCAGGATTCTTTCATCCATATATTCTGTCCAAAATCTAAAAACAAGTGTTTTCAATCCTTTTTCATACTGCCCCATACGTTCCTCAGTAGTGAGTTGTTCCTCTTCTGACACATCACTTTCTTCTCTATCCTGAATATTCTCAACAACTTCTTCTGTGTTCTCTGACTGCATAGGTTCATCTGCTACAAGATTATCTTCCGTATTCAACTTTTCTGTCACATAAGCAACACTAAAGATTCGTCCATCTTTATCATAATCAACTGCCAACTGGTATCCATTGCTCTTATCAACATATAAATCTCTCACACCTCCAACTACTTCCTCAGAAGAAATCCTATCAAAATTGTTATTAATTTCGTTTTCTACACTAGAGAATTGGCTTCCTATCGTTATTCCACATAAAGAAAGCATATCTACCTCTTCCTGATTTTCCGAGATTCTCAACGTATTTACTTTTCCATCAATGCAAATAATATTAGCACTATTCTCACTTGGATAATATCCCCACTCATTTTTTGCGAATCCCATCTTTTTTACCAAATCATCTTCTGTGCAATTGATAAAATCATATAGTTCAATCCGATCGCCTGATGTACTTTTTTTCCCAATATTTCCAGTGATATATGCACATGCAACTAATACAACCATAATTATGCAGTAATTAGAATACTTGAAAATCTTTTTCCACCACGGTATTTTAGGTTCAGTTTCTTTTTTTTCGTTTTTTGATGATGCGTCTTCCTTCTTTTTCGATTTTTCTGAACAATTATCCGTTGGTGTTCCACAAACCGGACAAAATTTTGTATTATCCTCTAATTGTTTTCCACATTCTTTGCAAAACATTTTTCTTCCTCCTTCTTAGTGTAAAAAAGCTGCCAATACTCCAATGCACCCCAGCACTGCAGGAATAATAGATTTCAAAATTCTTTTTATATAGTTTCCTGCCACTTTGCCCACCGTTTTATCCTGGCTCTTAACAAAGCGAAACCATTCCGACCATATTACCCATAATTCTCCACAACTTAGCACAAATACAATAAACCAAATTACTCTTGACATCTTGCCCCTTCTTTCTTACATATTTTATTTCCTAATACATTCACTATAGCAAAACACCCGGACACAATATGTCCGGGTGCAATAATTTTTCGGTATTTTTAACTTACAACAGACAATTCAGCTATAGCTTCATCATTTAGAATCCGTCCAATCCAACACCAACTATACTTATTACTGTCTATATCTATTTCTCTCATTCCGGTGGAGACATGATAATGAGTACTGTAACAAAGATATCTTGGTATTACTATAAATGCTGTATCTCCAAGAATCTCTTCCAAATACATTTCCCCTGCTCTTTTCTCCCATTGGGCTGCCAGCCACTGTTGATCTAATTTTTCCCAATAGTCATTCATTTTTTTCATATCATAATTAAATGTATAACTTCCGGTCCAATGCTTATGGTCAAGTTTCTTTTTCAATTCAAACCATTCTGATCTTCGAAATTGCATTTCCGGCCGTATCATTACCAAATTTATGCTATCAGAATAACACTGCTCTCCTCCATCACAATATTTAGTTGAAAAGAAAATTATTTTTGAGGAATCTTGTGCCAAAATAGCATACGCTATTTCCAAATCCATATATGCTTCTTTATTTCCATCAATCATAAATCCCAAATCTTTTGAGTGCGTATCAAATACCCACATATATTTCCTCTTCGGAAACATTAGAATTTCTACTTCCTGTTTCCTCTTTTTGCTAAAAATTTTGTATTTATCCACTTTATATTTCATTCCAAACACTCACTCCTTCCTAATTTTTCAAAAACATTATACGAAAAAGAGAGGACCCCTATGTCCTCTCTCAAAATAAACTGTATTTTTTATTGTAAGCTCACTTTTCTTATGAATACATAATAATATGCAGAAACTATTCTATTAATCATTTCCTCTCTTTGTATCCACTCCATCTTACTGCTGTGCCATTTCAATCCCGTTATAAAATTAATAGTATTGACTGCAAAATGAATGTGTACTCGCATATTAGAAGAACAGTGTATCCCATATAAGACCTGATGTCCCCTTAAATAATACTGATAACTAATTTCCTGGGCTATTTTTTCAATCAAATTATAGTCACAGTTTAATAGTGCAAATTCCTCATCTGATAAGCAGAGTATTTCATGGCATATCCTTCTTCCTCTTCGATTTCTGATATTATAAACCCCTTGAACATAAAGAAATTGATGAATAATTTCTTCTGGTGAAAGATAACCTCCTATCCCTGCGCCGCCATAAGAAATTAATTCATTCCTTCTATCCTCATGAATCCTACTTCTTGTAATGTAGCGGATCACATTTTCCACAGCCTTTTCATTTGTATATGACCCATTTCCGGAAGGACTTACTACCAATTTTGCCATTCCTTCTTTTCCTCCTCAATAATATCCTGAAGCAAACTAATCAATTCACCTTTAGAAATATCATCTTTCTGTAGCTTTCTACTAATTTCATTAAGCAGTTCTTGCATTTCTACTTTTCTTTTCAAACGTTTCTTCTCTTTATAATTTTTTCTTTCAAGTCCCGCAATCGCTGAATCTAATATATATGTTCCCAGATTTATATTTTTTTCATTAGCTTTATTCCTTATATGATCTTTCTCCTTAACCGTACAACGTATCGTAAGTAGTTCTGTCTTAGTCTCTCTTTTCATAGATGTACATACTCCGCTAAATAAATTATGAATTTTATGATTTTATATTCACAAATATGAATTTATACCTGCAATATTATTAAAAAGCATAATAATATTGCAGGATAACAAGTTCGCATTTTGTATTACAAAATTCCTTTTCGTATTATATCGCATTATACCATCCCTCCAATTCTTCCTTACTTTTATGTTGAATTATTTATTGTTATGTTGTATTACTCATAAAACTTTATAATTACATGAGTCAAAACATCTTAATAAATAATAAAAATTCAGAAGAGGAGGCTTAATCATGTATAATCAGCCCGACGATCTAATAACTATGGAAGAACTTTGCAGTACTCTAAGCATCGGACGGAATACAGCTTATCATCTTTTAAAGGAAAACAAGATCAAAGCATTTCGGATAGGAAAAATTTGGAAAATACCACGACTTGCTGTGGAAGAATTCATTCTGTCACAAAGTAATTTAAAAAAATATTAAAAAGACCAACCTATAATGATCCTACGCATTATAAATTGACCTATGAATTGACCTATTGGTTAGGAAACAACCTGCTCATTCCGCATTTTTCAGGAAATAGATTTTTAAGTTTGATACTTTACTATACCTGTCTTATAACGCTTTCATCCCTGATATTAAGCATTTTCGAGCATAACAAAACCCCGAAGGAATTTCCTTCGGGGTTCTTAGCAGGGCTACAAGGATTCGAACCTTGAAATGACGGAGTCAGAGTCCGTTGCCTTACCGTTTGGCGATAGCCCTATGTGCTGTTACCTTTGGTATTATACATAATATATTCGGGTTTGGCAAGTACTTTTTTCGTTATTTTTTTATCAGGTTGTATTTTTTTCAATACGCAGGGCTTTCTCATCTGAAAACCCTTAACAAGTCTGCGTAAATTTGGTATGGTTTAAGTACAATAGCAACGAGTCAGACATACAATAATTGATTTTCAGGAGGTTACTATGAGATACTTTTTTACCGGTAAAATTGAGAAGAAGGACAACCTCTTCTGCATCCGTATCCCCTTTAATGTATGGGAGGTCTGCAAGCAGCGTGATGTAATTCAGGGCGACCTGATTCTGGACAATAAACATATTGACTGTGAACTTCTTCCGGAAGAGAAGGGCAACTATAAGATTCATTTAAAAGATGAGGACGTGGCACATATTGATGTCACACAGCCTCATAAGATCCTGCTTCATATCGGCTCCAGCTTAATTAAAATGGATCAGAACAGCCCATACAGCTTTGACAATCCGATTCGTAAGATTGACCACATTGATATTATTACCCAGCCTGAGGACGGTTTATGCGGACAGACCTGTGTTGCCATGCTCGCAGGTGTTACCATTGCCGAGGTAATCAGTGTTATGGACTGCCGCGAATGGCAGGCCACGATGGGACGCGTCATTTCTGCATTGAATTACTATGGCATCGATCACAGCGATGTCATCATGTATACCGAAGGAGAGGAAGCCACCCTTCCCAAGTGCTGCATTATGATGGAGAAGATGGGACGCTATTGCCATTATCTGATTCACTTTGATGGCCAGTTCTATGATTCCAATTTAGGAATTCTTAACGAATATGATATGGGCAAGTTATTAGGTTATCTGGAAGTAAAGGTAAACTAAGCCAATTTTCAGACTGACTGTATCATTTAAAGCACAAACTCCCGTATCCGGTTCAGCACCGGTATACGGGAGTCTTATTTTTATCATCTTATGCCATTCTGCATGGTTGTATCTGATCACCTAGACCTCAAACATCAGATCCGCATAGGTCGGCATCGGCCACATATCCTTTTCCACCAGCATTTCAAGTCGGTCAATGGGAAATCGCAATGCCTCCATGTCCTCTTTTATGACATCTTTATAGAAGAACGCCTTTTCTCTTGCATTGGTAATCTCTCCGGCCTTCCCCTCATCAATCTTCAATGCTTCCAGTGCCAGCCTTGCACTCTTCAGTTCTCTGGATACTTCATTCAGCAGTTCTTCCTGCACGGAAGCATCTGCACCGGCTTCTGTTACTGCAATCACGGCATCTGCCAGCTTCTTACTGTAGGATATACATACCGGAAGCAACTGGCGGGAAGCCATATGGATCATCGTAAGCGCTTCGATATTCAGCGTCTTCGCATAGGTTTCATAAAGAATTTCTTCTCTGGATTCCAGCTCCGCCCTCGTAAAGATTTTAAACTTCTCAAACAGCTTTACGGCCTTATCCGTTGTCAGGGTATCGACCGCATCGACCATGGATATGAGATTGGGTAATCCGCGGCGCTTTGCTTCTTCTACCCATTCCGGAGCATAGCCATTGCCATTAAAGATAATTCTCTGATGCTCGGAAAAGTACTTTTTAATCAGATCATGCACTGCCTGGTCAAAATCCTCTGCCTTCTCCAGCTCATCTGCCGCTTCACAGAAAGCCTCTGCCACAATCGCATTTAACGTCGTGTTCGGACTTCCCACAGAATCAGAAGAGCCTACGCTTCGGAATTCAAACTTATTACCGGTAAAGGCAAACGGTGAGGTGCGGTTACGGTCGGTGGCATCCTTCGCAAAATCAGGAATAGCAGACACACCGGTCTCCATCTTACCGCCCTCAAGACAATGGGAAGCTTCTCCTGTTTCCACAAGCTGCTTTACCACGTCTTCGAGCTGTTCTCCCAGGAATACGGACATAATCGCCGGAGGCGCTTCATATCCGCCAAGACGGTGATCGTTTCCAACATCGGATGCACTCTGGCGCAGCAGATCCGCATGAACGTCCACAGCCTTGATAATGCAGGCAAGCACCAGGAGGAACTGGATATTTTCATTCGGAGTTTCACCCGGATCAAGCATATTCACGCCATTATCCGTAGTCAGCGACCAGTTATTGTGCTTACCGGAACCATTCACACCGGCATATGGCTTTTCATGGAGCAGACAGGTCAGATTGTGACGCTCTGCCACCTTCTTCATGGTCTCCATAATGAGCTGATTATGATCTACCGCAACATTGGCTGTTTCATAAATCGGAGCCAGCTCATGCTGTGCAGGAGCCGCCTCATTGTGCTGGGTTTTCGCCGTGACACCAAGCTTCCAAAGCTCCAGATTAATATCTTTCATATAAGCGCCAATCCGTTCACGGATGGTTCCGAAATAATGGTCATCCATTTCCTGTCCCTTCGGAGCAGGCGCTCCAAACAGGGTTCTTCCTGCAAAAATCAGATCTTCACGCTTCAAATAATTATCCCGGTCTACCAGGAAATACTCCTGCTCTGCACCGACACTCGGAATCACTCTCGTTGCTTCCGTATTGCCAAACAGGCGCACGATACGAAGAGCCTGCTGGCTGATCGCTTCCATGGAACGCAGAAGCGGTGTTTTCGTATCCAGCGCTTCTCCCTTATAAGAACAGAATGCAGTCGGAATGCAAAGAATCACGCCCGTTGCATCCTCGCGCAGGAATGCCGGAGACGTAATATCCCATGCAGTATAGCCACGTGCTTCAAAGGTTGCACGAAGCCCGCCCGAAGGAAACGAAGAAGCATCCGGCTCACCCTTAATAAGCTCTTTGCCGGAAAATTCCATCAGCATTTTCCCATCCACATCCGGATGCGTGATAAAAGAATCATGCTTTTCAGCCGTAATACCGGTGAGGGGCTGAAACCAGTGTGTATAATGGGTTGCACCATTCTCAACTGCCCAGTCCTTCATGGCTTTTGCCACCACATCTGCTGTTGCCGGAGAAAGTTCACCGCCGCAATCCATTGCCTTGATTACTTCTTTGTAAACATTCTTTGGAAGGCGTTCCCGCATGGTCGAACGGGTAAACACCCGGCTGCCAAAAAGCGCCTCGACATCTTTCACATCATTCATTGTTTTCCTCCCTCTGTCTATTCTCCTGTCCTTAAGATCTTAAGGATCCCACGCATGGAAAACAGCAATTATTCAGCGTTTTCCGGATCCATCTTACGGACACGAAGAAGATCAAATACCGCAGGTACGGTACTTAATTCCACATACAAAACCTGCTGTGGATGGGGTGCGCTTTCTACCTGCTGCCCATCCTCTGTTCTTAAGGATAACACGGAAGCTTCTATGTTGTCACCATCAGGTTTCATAATTTCAATGCGGTCGCCCACACAGAATTTGTTCTTCTGCGTAATTTTCGCAAATCCCTCTTCTGTGACCTCTTCAATGCTTCCCAGATAAATATATTCGTTGATATAGGTATTGGAATCGTAAATCTGCGTATTCTCATCCGGCTTTCCAAAATAAAAGCCCGTTGTGAACTGACGGTATGTGCACTTGGAAATTTCTTCCTTATACCATTCCATGTTGGCACGATATTTCTCCTCGGATTCGAGATAATCATCAATCGCTTTCCGGTAGGTTCTGGCAACTGTTGCCACATAAAGTGCTGTTTTCATACGTCCTTCGATCTTGAAGCTGTCAATTCCAGCTTTGATCATCTCCGGGATATGTTCAATCATGCACAGATCCTTGGAGTTAAAAATATAAGTTCCGCGCTCGTTCTCATATACCGGGAAATACTCACCCGGACGCTTCTCCTCCATAACGGAATATTTCCAGCGGCAGGGATGCGTACATGCTCCCTGGTTGGCATCTCTTCCGGTGAAAAAGCTGCTGAGCAGACATCTTCCCGAATAGGAAATACACATCGCTCCGTGGATAAAGCTCTCGATCTCAAGATCCTTTGGAATATGTTCACGTATCTCTTTAATCTCGGCAAGAGACAGTTCTCTCGCCGACACGACACGTTTTGCGCCCTGCTGATACCAGAACCGGTAGGTCATATAATTCGTATTATTGGCCTGTGTAGACACATGAATATCAATTTCCGGGCAGATTTCACGTGCAAGGGTAAACATTCCCGGATCTGCAATAATCAGGGCATCCGGCTTTAATTCCTTCAGCTCCTTAAAATATTCCCCTGCTCCCTCAAGATCACGGTTGTGTGCCAGAATATTGGCAGTCACATGAACACGCACGCCTCTCTCATGGGCAAAGGCGATTCCTTCCTTCATGCTCTCTTTATCAAAATTCCTGGCTTTTGCGCGAAGTCCGAATGCTTCGCCTCCGATATATACCGCATCTGCTCCAAAAAGCACGGCTGTTTTTAAAACCTCCAGTGAACTGGCAGGTATCAAAAGTTCCGGTTTTCTCATTCTTTCTCCTCGGCTGTTCTTACTTATATACTTTTTATATACTTTTACAATTTATTTATGTTCCTGTCTGATCTATTATCTGTCCTCAAATACGGAACCTGCTTACGGCTTGCTGATGCGAACACTGATTGTCATTCCATCGCCCACCGGCAGAATATCCGTGCGCAGCTCCTCATGATGCTTCAGTTCATACAGATAATCCCGCATCCGGGCATGAATCGTACGATTCCTTCTCGTTACCGCAAACCGGGACTCACAGACATCCCCGTCCTGAAGCACATTATCGGAAAGCAGTACACCACGCTCCGGCATTAATTTCAGAATATCCGGAAGAAAGTGGATATACTGTCCCTTCGCCGCATCCATAAAAATCAGGTCATACGGTCCTTCCAGCTCTTTAAGGATTTCTGTGGCATCTCCCTCCAACAGGGTAATCTGGTCTTCCCTGCCCGCCTTTTTGAAATTCTCCCTGGCAAGAGGAATCCGCTTTTCATATTTTTCAATTGTTGTAATATGGCAGTCTGCCGGTCCGTATTCCGCCATCAGTAACGCAGAAAAACCAATGGCCGTCCCCACCTCCAGGATCTGCTTCGGCTGCTGCATTGCAAGAAGCACCTTCAAAAAGCTCTGCATCTGAGGTCGGATAACAGGTACATTGGTTTCCTTCGCATATCGCTCCAATTCCGTAAGAAAGGGAGTATTCCCCGTGTCCAGGGAATGAATAAATGTACTGATTCTCTCGTCTGTAATCACCGTCTATTCTCCCGTTTCCGTTAATTCTGAGGATTCTGCCGCATCTTCCGGAAGCACCTCTGCTTCCATATCCTCATTGTATGATTCTTCGGTACCCATTTCCTCTTCAGACTGATCTGTGGCATCTCCGGTCTCGGCATTCGGTGCAACAGTATTGCTGTTTCCTTCCTCACCTTCACCTGCAAGAATTTCGAGCATTTCTTCTGCCTTCATATCCGTACTCAGATCATAAATTCCGGGTTTGATTTTATCATGCTGTGCCGACAAAAGCTCCTGCACGACAAACAGCCGGTAATCGGAAATTAATCCCTTTTCTTCGAGCATCCTCGCAATATCTGTAACACTTGCATCCTCAGCAATTCCAACGGTAATCGTCCGTCCTCCGGTTATGGACATCGGTTCGTCCGCAAATACACGGTAGCCGAAATCATATGCCTTCGTTGCACCCTTAAACACCAGGATAATCGCAGCCGCAAGCACCAAAACCTTAATGATTGTTTCGATTACTGTTCCAATTAATGCTTTTGCATTCATAATATTACTGCCTTTCTCATGCCTGACAGCTGTCCCAAACAGCTGCCTTATTCAAAGTTCAGCCCGTCCACAATCAGGGCATTAATTTCCTGCATCATCCGGCAAAGAGCAAGCTCCGCCTTTAAAAAGTCATCTACAATTACATTTTCACGGAATTCCTTGTATTCCTTCTCAAAATAATCCATCTTATCAAACAGATCATCCACCTGCGCTGCATTCTGCATCTCAAAATTCAGCTTACGGTAGTCATTTACCTGCTTATAAAGCTCCGGGTTCTTCTTCAGCCGTGCAAGCTGCATCGTATAGGATTTGTACACATCCGTTTCACGGATGTCCCTTACAAACTGTTCTGCCTGATTGCGAATATTTTGATCTAACATGACCTTTGTCCCCCAGTAAAAGAATCTAAATTTCCATGATGATCGGAAGAATCATCGGACGACGCTTCGTCTTCTTCCAGACAAATTCGCCCAGTGAATCCTTAATCGTACTCTTAAGCTTGCCCCAGTCCGTAATGCCGCGGTCCAGGCACCCTTCCACGGCAAGGGTAACTACCTCCCTTGCTTCATCCATCAGTTCATCTGAAGTCTTTACATATACAAAGCCCCTTGATACAATATCCGGTCCGGTAATCAGCTGATCGGTCGCACCGTCTAAGCCCAGTACAACAATCATAATACCATCTTCGGCAAGATGCTGCCGGTCACGCAGTACCACATTGCCAACATCACCGACCCCAAGTCCGTCTACTAAAATATCACCAACCGGTACTTTACCGGAAACCTTCGCTTCCCCATCATTAAATTCCAGCACATCTCCTGACTGCAGGATAAAAATATGATCCTTCGGGATTCCAAGTTCTTCGGCAAGCTTTGCCTGTGCGCGCAGATGCTTATATTCTCCATGAACCGGAATCGCATATTTCGGACGCACCAGAGAGTAAATCAGCTTGATTTCTTCCTGGCAGGCATGTCCGGATACATGCACATCCTGAAAAATCACATCCGCTCCCTTTAACAAAAGCTCGTTGATGACATTGGTCACTGCCTTTTCGTTACCCGGAATCGGATGGGAAGAAAAGATAACCGTATCCTTAGGTCCGATCGAAATCTTCCGGTGATTATCCTCGGCCATACGGCTTAAGGCCGCCATGCTTTCGCCCTGGCTTCCTGTCGTAATAATCACGGTCTTTTCATCCGGATAGTTTTTCAGCATTTCCGTATCAATCAATGTATTTTCAGGAATATTCAGATATCCAAGGTTCGTTGCCGTCTCGATAATATTCACCATACTGCGGCCTTCCACCACTACTTTTCTGCCAAACTTATAGGCAGAGTTAATGATCTGCTGCACACGGTCTACATTCGATGCAAATGTTGCAATGATGATTCGTGTATTCTTATGCTCTTCAAAAAGTGTGTCAAACGTTCTTCCGACCGTCCGCTCCGATGGCGTAAAGCCGGGCCGCTCTGCGTTCGTGGAATCGCACATCAGTGCCAGCACACCCTTTTTACCAATCTCGGCAAAACGCTGCAGGTCGATGGAATCCCCGAATACCGGTGTGTAATCCACCTTGAAATCTCCGGTGTGCACAATAATTCCTGCCGGGGAATAAATTGCCAGTGCAGCAGCATCCACAATGCTGTGATTTGTCTTAATAAATTCAATACGGAACTGTCCGAGAATAATGGATTGTCCGAACTTCACAACCTTACGCTTCGTTGTTCCGAGAAGCTCATGCTCTTTGAGTTTGTTTTCAATAATTCCCATCGTCAGCTTGGTCGCATAGACAGGAACGTTAATATCTTTCAGAACATACGGAAGTGCCCCGATATGATCCTCATGTCCGTGAGTAATCATAAAGCCCTTCACCTTATCGATATTATTCTTTAAATAGGTTACATCCGGAATTACCAGGTCAATTCCCAGCATATCATCCTCCGGAAAGGACAGACCGCAGTCAACTACAATAATACTGTCTTCGTACTCAAAGGCAGTAATGTTCATACCAATCTGTTCCAGACCTCCAAGGGGGATTACCTTGAGACTGGATACAGATTCTGTCTGTTTTTTCTTCAATCAGTTTTACCTCCACATTCTTCACAGCACATGCAGAGTTCCACCCATGATTCATGATCCGGACCTGTCGTTATATCAAATAAGGATGGCGGTTTCCTTTGCTGTCTTCTGCGTCTCCGATCCTGTAGCAAACAAATCCGTCCTCCGGATAAATGAATCCATCCGATGTAACTCCTGCAATTGCTGTATGGTTTATAATTTAAAGCTTACAGCTCTTCACCGTCGGTTAAAGATACGTCCTCTAACAGATTCTCAAATACATCTGCTACAGCACGCAGTTCTGTTTCATCTTCCACGACTTCATAAATGGTATCACCATCCCTGCTTCCGGTGATTTCTTTTAAAATCAATGCTTCGCCGTCACCCTCTTCTTCCTCGGTAACTAAAATATAAGGATGTCCGAAAAGCTTCGTCTGTTCCAGCACATAAAATTCTGCTGTTTCATTGGTATCCAGTGTAAATGTAATCTTCTCCACAATACTTCCCCTGTTTAATCTTCTCTCTTTTTCATTGCCTGCCGGTCAAGATATCCCTGTAAAATCAGCGTTGCAGCAATCATATCCACATATTCCTTCCGGTGTTCCCGGCGTACTCCTGCTTCCATCATCGTCTTATCTGCGGTTACGGTTGTTAATCTTTCATCAAAAGTATGTACCGGAAGCCCTGTTCTGCGCTCTAACTTCTCTTTAAATTCCATGGTTGCTTCAACCCGGGGACCCATGGTGTCGTTCATATTCTTCGGAAGCCCCAAAACAATTTCCGTAACCTCGTATTCTTCGATCAGTTCCTCAATCCGTGCCAGTGTCTGGCGGAGCTTATTCTCATCCTTACGACGGATAATCTCAATTCCCTGTGCGGTAATCCGCATGGCATCACTGATGGCAACCCCTACTGTTTTGGATCCATAATCCAATCCCATAATTCGCATATTACTCGTCCTTGCTCCAATGATTGTTCTTAATATAAGCCGTCAGCATTTCTTCTACCAGTTCGTCCCTCTCCAATTTCATGATCAGGCTTCTGGCATTCCGATGACTGGTAATATATGTAGGATCTCCGGACATAATATATCCCACGATCTGATTCACCGGATTGTATCCCTTCTCAACAAGAGCCTCATATACTTCCTGCAATACAAGCCTTACGCTGTTATTATCCTTTTCAACACAAAAAAACTGTGTATTTCCTAAATCCTGCATCTTACACCTCTCCATAAGTTTACACTCTTTTCCATATTAAACCATTTAACTGGAAAATACAAGAAGGATGTCCGGTTTTAGAAACTCCCTGATCACTCCTTTTTGAATGGTTCCCGACAAATCCTCCTGCGTTTTCAGGGCAATCCGGATATATTCCCTGGTATAACCGGTCTGGTAACGCACCCCGTCAATCACCATCTCTTCCTCTAACAGATATTCTACCTGTTTTCCTATGTAGGACTCACGGAACGCATGGCTGTTCTGTGCATGAAGCTCTGAAAGGCGGTCGCTCCGCACGCTCTTTACTTCCTCCGGAATCTGTCCCTGCATGATGGCCGCCGGAGTACCCTTTCTCTTCGAATATTTAAAGATATGGGTTTCGTAGAACCGGATTTTCTTAAGGAATTCCACCGTCTGCGTAAATTCTTCTTCCGTTTCCTGCGGGAAACCAACAATTACGTCCGTGGTAATTGCCGGTTTATCAAAAAATTTCCGAAGGATCTCTACCTTCTCGTAATATTCCCCGGTTGTGTACTTTCTATTCATACGTTGAAGCACAGAATCGCATCCGCTCTGTAGGGACAGGTGAAAATGAGGACACAGCTTCTCGCACTGCGACAGCTCCTTTGCAAACTCCTCTGTAATAATACGCGGCTCCAGCGATCCCAGACGGATCCGGCGCACTCCCTCCACAGCATTCACCGCCCGGATCAGTTCACCCAGTCTGCTTTTCGTAAAATCATTCCCCTTTTCCATACCATAGGAGCTTAAGTGAATCCCTGTAAGAACAATCTCCTGATATCCATTTGCAGTCAGTTCCCGCACTTCTTTCAATATTTCCTCCATTGCCCGGTAACGGATCCGGCCTCTGGCATACGGAATGATACAATAGGAACAGAACTGGTTACAGCCATCCTGTACCTTTAAGAATGCACGGGTATGCTCTGCCGTATGGGAAAGCTGCATGTCCTCATATTCATCGGTATGATTAATATCTATGATATTTCTTTCCGAGAAAGACTTCTTTTCTTCAATTGTAAAGGACTCCCCCTCCTGCTCACTGCGGCGCAGGTACTCCTCGATGATCTCGACAAGATCTTTTTTCCGGTTATTTCCAATAGCAATATCGATACTCAGATCCTGCAATACCTCTTCTGTACTTGTCTGTACATAACAGCCAACCGCAACCACGACTGCATCCGGATTCATCTTCTTCGCACGGTGGATCATCTGACGGCTTTTCCGGTCTGCCATGTTGGTTACAGAGCAGGTATTAATGATGTAAATATCTGCTTTTGTATCAAAAGGTACAACAATATAACCTCTTTCCTGCAAATTTTGTTGCATATAGTCCATTTCGTAGCCATTTACCTTACATCCCAAATTATGAAATGCTACACTTTTCATAGTATTCTCCATTAATTTTGTCCCTTTTTAGCATTGACTTTTCCAGTTTCACCCATTACTATAATAGCAGAAGGTATGAAAACAAGGAGGTAATTCAGAAATGAAAACAATTCAAATTTCTTTAAATTCTATTGACAAAGTAAAATCTTTTGTAAATGATATTACAAAGTTTGATTATGACTTTGACTTAGTATCCGGCAGATACGTTATCGACGCTAAGTCTATCATGGGTATCTTCAGTCTTGATCTTTCCAGACCGATTGATCTGAACATCCATGCAGAAGAGAACGTTGATGATGTATTAGAAACCTTAAAGCCTTACATGATCTAGGATCCGGCTTTAAAATCTGTACTTAATACGAATTTGAAAACAAGTGCTGAATGCTTTGCATTAAGCACTTGTTTTTTATTTTAATCTACTTTTATGATTTCCACAACGTCGGAATCAAGTGCCTGCTGCACGAGTTCATCGATCTTCTCTTTGAGGTTTTCCTCATGGCGTTTGATGATATTTAAGTTCGGTTTCGTTACCGGATGCTTGGCTACGAAAATGGTACAACAGTCTTCGTAGGGAAGAATCGAAGTTTCGTAAGTGCCGATCTTTTCAGAAACATCAACGATCTCCATCTTATCAAATCCAATCAGAGGACGGAACACCGGGAGAGTACATACTTCGTTGGTTACAGCCAGAGACTGCACGGTCTGGGAGGCAACCTGTCCGATGCTTTCACCGGTAATCAGGCCAAGGCACTCATTTTCTTTGGCAATGATCTCTGCGATTTTCATCATATAACGGCGCATGATAATGGTAAGCTCTTCATGCGGGCATTTCTCATAAATGTAAAGCTGAATATCGGTAAAGTTAATGGTATGCAGATAAATCGGACCCGAGTAGCGGGATACCTGTCTTGCAAGATCCACTACCTTCTGCTTCGCACGGTCACTGGTATATGGGGGTGCATGGAAGTAAACTGCATCAATCTTTACGCCCCGTTTAGCGATCATATAGCCTGCAACCGGAGAATCAATACCGCCGGACAAAAGGAGCATTGCCTTGCCGTTACTGCCGACCGGCATTCCGCCGGGGCCCGGAATTTCCATAGAATAAATATAAATCTTTTCACGGATTTCAATGTGGAGCATAACATCCGGATGATGAACATCCACGCGCATTTCAGGAAATGCATCCAGAATCACTCCACCCATTTCACGGTTTACCTGTTGGGAATCCATCGGATAATTCTTCCGTGCACGACGGGTATTTACCTTGAAGGTAATGTTCTTATCCGGATAGTTCTCGTTCATATAATCAATCACGGTCCGGGAAAGCTTCTCAAAGCCTTCATCCTCTACATGGATGACCGGACAGATTCCGCTGATACCAAATACCGTCTTTAATTCATTCACAGTTTCATCAAAATCAAAGCCGGTCAGGGCATGCACATAAATTCTGCCCTCGGTTCTGGTAACCTTAAATTCACCTTCACAACGCTTCAAAGCATATTTTACCTGCTTTGCCAGCGCCTCTTCGAATAAATACTTGTTCTTTCCTTTTACACCGATCTCGGCATACTTAATCAAAAATGCTGTAAACATCAGTTACTCTCTTTCTATATTTATTTACGGGTGTACTTCCTGAGCATGGGAATTATATCATACAAAGTCTCTAAAGTATAGTTGATTTCTTCCATGGTAGTAAAAACGGAAAAGCTGAAGCGGATCGTTGATGACAGCAAATCCTTCGGAACGCCCATCGCCATTAAAGTTGCTGAAGGCTGTGGCTTGTGTGCGGAGCATGCACTTCCCGCCGACACGTAGATTCCTTTATCCTCCAGGGAATGAAGCAGTACCTCACTCCTTACACCGCTGAAGGAAACGCTCACGATATGGGGCGCGCCATCCATACAGTCCGGACCGTTCACGATCACCCGGTCGATCTTCTTCACACCCTCAATAAAGCATTTCTTAAGGTCATAAAGCTTCTCTATATCCTGATCGTAATTGTCATACATGATTTGTGCGGCTTTCGCAATTCCTGCAATACCGGGCACATTCTCAGTACCGGAACGCATGCCGCCCTGCTGGCCGCCGCCAAATATGATGGGTTTAAGCTTCACATGGCTGTCGACATAAAGGAATCCAACACCTTTAGGTCCGTGGATCTTGTGTCCGCTGACAGAGAGCATGTCAATGTTCATCTTTTTCGGATAAATTCTGGCCTTGCCAAAACCCTGTACGGCATCTACATGGAAGAGAATCTGGGGATTCATCTTCTTAATCAGCGCCCCGGCCTGTGCGATGGGCTGCTGTGAACCGACTTCATTATTCGTGTACATGATGGAAACCAGTATGGTCTCTCCCGTAATGGCACGCTGCAGATCCTCAAGACGAATACAGCCTTTCTCATCCACCGGCAGATAGGTTACCCGGTAACCCTCCTCCTCCAGATACTTCATCGTCTGCAGAATTGCCGGATGTTCAATCGATGTCGTAATCAGATGCTTTCCCCTGCGGCAGTTTGCGTGGGCTGCTCCAATCAGGGCAAGATTATCGGATTCTGTGCCTCCTGAGGTAAAAAGAATCTCCTTCTCATTCACCTTTAAAATCTTTGCAATGGTTTCTTTGGCTGTGCGCAGATAGTTTTCTGCCTGCACTCCCTTTCTATGAAGACTGGAAGGATTTCCGTAATCCTCACACATAATCTGCTTCATAAGCTCTGCAGCTTCCGGAAAGCACCGGGTCGTTGCAGAATTGTCTAAATATACTTCCATACCAACACTTCCCTTGTTCTATAGTTTGTCGGGGCAACCGCCTGATTTCTACTCCCCCTGTTACATCTTATGAGAGAACCCCTCAAAAGGTGAGAAAATACAGAAATCTACGTTATTATTCCAATTGTCATTCCAAATGATACATCAGGATCGACAGCACCGTCATCCCTGCTGTCTCTGTACGGAGAATCCTCTTTCCAAGTGTAATGGGCTGCATGCCGGCTTCGATTGCCTTACCGATTTCATCTTCATCAAATCCGCCCTCCGGTCCGATAAAGATGGCAACATCCTGTCCGGGCTGAATCTGTTCTATGATCTCACGTGTCCTGTCCATTCCCTCCGCAAGCTCATACGGCACGAGACGCACCTGTGCGGTGCTGCTGTATTCCAGCGCCTGTGCAAAAGTCATGACCTTCGTAATCTGCGGAATGATTCCCCGTTTGCTCTGCTTGGCTGCCGCCTCTGCAATCCCCTGCCAGCGTGTGATCTTTGATGCCGCCTTCTTATCGTCCAGCTTCACCACACACCGCTTCATGGCAACCGGAATCACCTGATATACCCCAAGCTCCACCGCTTTCTGGATAATCAGCTCCATCTTATCGGCTTTGGGGAGCCCCTGAAACAGATAGATCCTGGAGGGCAGTTCCACGCCATCCTCCTTGATAAAGCGAAGCTCACACAGCACTGCATCTTCTGTATATTCCCGGATACCACATCGGTATTCCTTTCCATCCTGTCCGTTGCTTACGGCAATTTCTTCCCCGATTTTCATGCGGAGAACATTTTTAATATGGTTCACATCGTTTCCTGTAATTGTGACACTCTTGTCAGTTACATGAATCTGCTGTGGTTCTACAAAAAACTGATACATTCTCTGTATCCTTTCCCAATCCGTCAAAGTTACATGATTTATAATTGTTCAGTTACGATAATTTTCAGTACCAATCCAGTCCTGCATGCTATTGCGATTTAGTGCAATGGCTTCTGTGCCGTAACGCTCACCCATTCTCCCTGATAGGTGACTTCAAGGAGCTTTAATCCTGCAGCTTCTACCGCATCCCGCACAACCTGCTCTTTGTCATCAATAATACCGGAGGTGATATAAATTCCACCCGGCTTTAACTGTGAAACAATTACCGGTGTAAGTGCCTGCAGTACCTCTGCCAGAATGTTGGCAACCACAATGTCATAGCACTCGTAGCCAACCTTGTCCTGCACTTCCTTTTCCGTAATGATATTTCCGATCATCATGGTAAAATCCGAAGGGTCGATGTGGTTTGCTTCCATATTATCCTTCACGGCCTCTACCGCGCACGGATCAAGATCCGTACCGACTGCCTTCTTTGCACCGAACATCAAAGACAGAATCGATAAAATTCCGCTTCCGGTTCCTACATCCAGCAATACCGTTTCCGGTGTAATATACTTCTTTAACTGACGGATACATAACTGGGTGGTATCATGCATTCCGGTTCCGAACGCTGTGCCGGGATCAATATGCAGAATCATCTTGTCCTGATCCTGCGCCTGCACCTCTTCCCAGGAAGGAATAACCAGTACATCGTCAATCGTGAACTGGTGAAAATACTGCTTCCAGTTGTTGATCCAGTCGATATCCTCCGTTTCTTCAATAGAGACTGTGCCTTCTCCGATATCCAGGTTAAATTCCTTTAATTCATCCAGCTCCTGCTGAACCATGGCAAGAACAGCTTCTGCCGTTGTTTCCTCTTCATTCAGAACAATGACCGGATATTTGCTTTCCTCTGCTTTTTCGTCCTTTTCTTCCACGAAAAAGCTTAAATATGCCACGCCGTCATCCTCCGGGCCATCGGGCAGAATGTCTACAAACATCTGCTCCTTTTCCCATGCGGTTAAAGGAATCTTATCTTCAATCTGTGCTCCTTCCAGACCAAGATCATACAAGGTACTGATAATAATATCTTCTGCATCTGTGATCGTTTTTATTTTAAATTTTAACCATTTCATGAAATCCGTCTCCTATTATCCAGCCAAAATTTCTTTCAGCATTTCTTCCGTATCATCTACAATAATCTTTGCACCGGCGTTTTCCAACACCTCCCTGTCGCGGAAGCCCCATGTTACACCAACGCAGGTAAGATGTGCATTCAATGCGGTCTGCACGTCCACATCTGAATCCCCGATAAAGACGGCATCCTCCCTGGCAGCCCCAAAATGCTCAAGTACCTGCAGTACGGCATCCGGAGCAGGTTTTTTCCGCATGCCCTCTTTCATTCCGACCGGGAAGTCAAATAATCCTTTAAAGTATTTTTCACACAAAGACTGTACTCCATAATCCGGTTTATTCGATACAACTGCTGTTTTAATATTCCTTTTCTTCAGCTCCTGAAGGGCTTCGACAATTCCCTGATAGGGCTTCGTATAATCTGCGCAGTGTACCGCGTAGTACTCATCAAAGCTTGCGAGTACTTCCTGCTGCTTTTCTTTTCCTGTGCCTTCCGGAACACTCCGCTCCACCAGCTTCTGTGTCCCGTTTCCTACAAACCGGCGGACCTCCTCAAATGTCCGTTCCGGGAATCCGTTTTCGATAAGAGCATGGTTGATGCTGATTTTCAGATCCTCCAGCGTATTCAGAATGGTTCCATCCATATCAAAAATGGCTAACTGATACATGACTTCTCTCCCATTTTCTTTCTATTGTTTACCAGGTCAGGACTTCATAACCATCATTAGTAACTGCAACGGTAACCTCCCACTGTGCGGAAGGCCTGCCATCCTGTGTATAAACCGTCCAGCCGTCCTTTTCATCAATATAAATCTCGCTTGTTCCTGCGTTCACCATCGGTTCAATCGTGAATACCATTCCGGGAACCATCAGCATTTCCGTTCCTGCTTTCGTTACATAGCTGACAAACGGTTCCTCGTGGAATTCCAGTCCTACTCCGTGTCCACCGATTTCTACCACGATGCTGTATCCGTTTTCCCTGGCATGATCGTTGATAACCTGTGCCATATCACCCAGGAAATTCCATGGCTTCACCATCGTAAGCCCCAGATCGACACATTCCCTGGTTACCTGAACAAGTTTCTTCTTTTCTTCACTTACTTCTCCGATACAATACATTCTGGAAGAGTCAGAGAAATATCCCCGGTAAATGGTAGATACATCGACATTGATAATATCACCCTCCTGTAACACCCGGTCCGGTGTCGGAATTCCATGGCAGACCACCTCATTAATGGACGTACATACACTCTTCGGAAATCCTTCATAATTCAAAGGAGCCGGAATTCCTCCCATACGAACTGTCATGGAATGTACCAGATCATCAATTTCCTGTGTGGTTACGCCGGGTCCGATCATTTCTCCCACAGCGTCCAGAACAGCCACATTGATCTTACTGCTTTCGCGGATTCCTTCAATCTGCTCTGCAGTCTTCAGCATATCATGTGTCGGAACAATATGTCCCATCAGCTCATAATGATGAATCTTTTCGTCCATTGCCATATGACAGGTCTTATACTTTTTGCCGCTGCCACACCAACAGGGATCATTTCTTCCTATCTTTTCCATCTTCTTACCTTCTTTTCATCTATTCACTTTTCATTGGCAGTATGCCGGATGTGCCTGAAAACCTAAATGTAATCATAGCACGACTGCTTATGTTTAAACAACCTTTTTTCACTAAGTGCTCTGCACTACAGTAACAGTTACGCATTATACGCAATAAAGCAGCATCACTCCAAAGAATGATACTGCTTCGTCATTTAATCGTTCACCTCTTCCGGTTTTCCTGCAAAAGCATCATGGAATCTGCGGATATTCTCTTCAATGCTTCGCTTACGGAATACCGCGCTGCCTGCAACAAATACATTGGCGCCGGCTGCCATTACTTCACGGACATTCTTCTTGCCAATACCGCCATCTACTTCAAGCCGGGCTGCCAGCTGATGTCTGTCCAGATATTCCCGGATCTTCCGGATCCGTCCGAAAGCTTCCGGAAGGAAACTCTGTCCGCCAAATCCGGGCTCTACACTCATAATCAGAATCATGTCCGCCTTGGACAGATAAGGATAAACCTCTTCTAACGGAGTCCCCGGTTTAATGGAAATTCCGGCTTTCGCTCCTGCCTTATGGATCTGGTCAATCACCTTCTGCGGGTTCTTCGTGGCTTCGAGATGAAAGGTAATCCCATCCGCTCCACAATCCACGAATTCCTGAATGTAACGCTCCGGCTCTACAATCATCAGATGTACGTCAAAAAACTGTTTCGTAGCCGGCCGGATGGATTCAATCAGCGGCATTCCGAAGGAGATACTGGGTACAAAAATCCCGTCCATGACATCGATATGAAGAAATTGTGCTCCACATCGTTCTGTTTCTTTAATCTGTTCACCCAGTTTTGTAAAATCTGCTGCCAGTAAGGATGGCGCTAATATATACATGTCTTTCCTCCAGACGGAAAATAATCGTTACTACTTATTTAAAAACCCTTTAACCTGTGCATAAATGCCCTTGCCATCTAACTGATACTTTTCTACGAGGGCTGCTGCAGAACCGGATTCACCAAAGGTATCCTGCATACCGATCTTCTTAACCGGAACCGGATAGGATTTGCAGAGTGCATCACAAACGGCACTTCCAAGTCCGCCAATTACGGAATGCTCTTCTGCGGTTACCACCTTGCCGGTCTTCTTTGCAGACTTCACAATCAGTTCTTCATCTAACGGCTTAATGGTACAGATGTTAATAACCTCTGCGCTGATGCCATCTGCTGCAAGCATTTCTGCTGCTTCCAGTGCATTGCCTACACAGATACCGGTTGCCACGATTGTAACATCAGAGCCTTCACGTACCACATTGCCCTTGCCGATTTCGAATTTATAATCCGGTCTGTCATTGATTACCGGGCAGGCTGCACGTCCGAAACGAAGATATACCGGACCTTCGTATTCTGCTGCTGCCTTAACGGCTGCCTTTGCTTCCACATCATCTGCAGGGCACATAACAACCATACCGGGGATCGTTCTCATTAATGCAATATCTTCATTACACTGATGGGTTGCTCCATCTTCGCCTACGGTAATACCGGCGTGGGTTGCTCCGATCTTTACATTCAGATGCGGGTAACCTACGGAGTTGCGAACCTGCTCAAAGGCTCTTCCTGCTGCAAACATTGCAAAGCTGCTGACAAAAGGAATTTTACCGGTCGTGGCAAGTCCTGCTGCCACTCCCATCATATTACATTCTGCGATACCACAATCAATATGTCTGTCCGGGTATGCTTTCTTAAACATGCCTGTCTTGGTTGCTGCTGCAAGGTCAGCATCTAAAACTACAACATTGGGATTCTCTGCACCGAGCTCTACTAATGCATTACCATAGCTTTCTCTGGTTGCAATCTTCTTAACCTCTGCCATTTATGCTTCCTCCTTTGCCAGTTCTTCATCAATTTTCTCTAAATCTGCCATTGCTACGGCATACTGCTCATCGTTCGGTGCCGTACCATGCCAGCTTACATTATTCTCCATAAAGGAAACGCCCTTGCCCTTAACACTGTGAGCGATAATTGCGGTCGGCATGCCCTTGGTTTCCCTTGCTTCCTTAAAGGCTGCACGGATCTGATCGAAATCATGTGCATCAATATTAATTACATGGAAGTTAAAGGCTTCAAACTTCTTATCGATCGGGTAAGGAGAACATACCTGATCCACAGGACCGTCGATCTGTAATCCGTTGTTGTCTACGATGACAACAAGATTATCAAGCTTACGGAATCCGGCAAACATGGATGCTTCCCAGACCTGTCCTTCCTGGATCTCACCATCACCGAGTAAGGTATATACACGGAAATCCCTGTTATCTAATTTTGCAGAGAGTGCCATACCGGCTGCCGCAGAAATTCCCTGTCCGAGGGAGCCGCTGCTCATATCTACTCCGGGAGTATCCTGCATACAGGGATGTCCCTGAAGACGAGAGCCTAATTTACGCAGAGTTGTCAGTTCTTCTACCGGGAAATAGCCTCTGTTTGCAAGTGCAGAGTATAAACCGGGTGCTGTATGACCTTTCGATAAAACGAAACGATCTCTGTTTTCCATCTTAGGATTCTTCGGATCGATATTCATTTCTTCAAAATATAAATAAGTAAAAATGTCAGCCGCGGATAAAGAACCGCCCGGATGACCGGCCTTAGCGCTGTGTACTGACGTTACAATGCCTTTACGCACATTGTTCGCAATTTTCTTAAGCTCTAAATTGTTCATGTTGTCCTCTCCTATTTTCTTTTATTGGTAACGGTCCGGAATCCAGTCTGTATAAATGGTACAGTGATTCGTAACTGTTCAGTACCTTCACAGTTACGATGCACCAATCCGCATAATTCCGAACAGTTACATCGTATCACAAATCAAAAATAGCGTCTATACAACAAAGATGCTAAATAGTTTTCAGATATTGCTAATTTTTCGGGTACTTTTTCTTTTTTCCCGCACATATACTGTAAAGAGCATCTGTTGGAGCAAATTTTGCATGAAACTGAAGTTCTCCCGTAAATTACGGATTCTTACCTTTTCTCTGATTGCCACCCTCGCCGCTATTTTCTGCCTTTACCTGTATGAGACAAAGGATGCAAGGCAGTTTGAGCAGCTTTCCCATGATCTTCTCTATACGGAATTGAGCGGTAACACCATAAATCTGCACTACACCCTCGCCCATCCGGAAAACTATGGATTATCCGGAGATCCCATCCTGCCATCCTCCTTTACGGATGGTGATACCAGAACCCAGGTCACGGAATGGCAGCGCCGTCTTTCCCGGATTGATCCACAAAAGCTGAATCCGCAGGACCGGTATGCCTATCTGTTATTTGGCCGGTTTCTTGCCCTTACCTTAAAAGGAGCTGATTTTGCCTATTACACCGATCCGTTATCCCCCTCTTCCGGCATGGTTTCCGGACTTCCGGTTCTGCTCGCCGACTATACTTTCCGCACTAAGAAGGATGTAGAGGATTATCTTGGAATTCTCGAACAGACCGGAACTTATTTTGATGCGCTCATTCAATACGAGCAGGAAAAATCCTCCGCCGGACTCTTCATGTCGGACACTTCCGCGGACAACATCATCGAACAATGTGATTCCATTATGGATCCTGTCCTTCTTAAAGACGGCAGCCATTTCCTGCAGCAGACGTTTACCGAGCGCCTTGATGGTCTTGTGTCTGACAAAATCATCACCGAGGAAGAAAAACAGCAGTACATCCATAAGAACGACCTGCTACTTACTACGGTAATGGCTCCTTCCTACGAAAGGGTTGGCGATGCTTTTCTTGTTCTAAAGGGAACGGGAACAAACCCTTACGGACTGTGTTATTATCCGGAAGGAAAAGAATACTACACGTATCTGCTCGCCCAGACAACCGGAAGTACCCGGAGTATTCCGGAAATCCGGAAACTCCTGGAAAAAGATTATCAGGAAAACTTCCATGCACTGCGCGCTCTCGTAAAGGAGCATTCCGGACTGCTTAAGCTGTCACCGGAGGATTTTTCCTTAAGCCTGAATATGCAAAACAGCTACTCCGATCATCCGGAGGAACCGGGGGATGCTGATCTCCCAACAACTCCTGCAGCAGCATCAGATACCTTATGCCGGCTGTCAGAAGCAATTCTTGATGATCTTCAAAAACAGATGGAACCGGATTTCCCGAAGCTTATCTGTATTCCCGAAACCAATACCAGACAGGAATATGATGGTGAAAGTAATTCTGTCTCCTGTCAGATAAAAAAGGTCTCTCCATCCATGGAGGCCTACAGCAGTCCGGCATATTACCTCACACCTCCCATCGATGACCTGTGGCACAACACCATATATCTGAATGAGCCGAACATTACCGATGATCTCACCCTGTATACCACCCTGGCCCATGAAGGGTATCCCGGCCATCTATACCAGACCGTTTACAGCCAGAGCTTCCTAAACCAGCAAAATGCTTCATGTATCCGCTCCCTGCTGCATTATGGAGGATTTACGGAAGGCTGGGCGGTTTATGTGGAAAACTTATCCTACGACTATGCAGCTCAGTTGACAAAGAATGAAGAAACCGCTGCTTACATTGAAGCCTGCCGGTTGAACCGCAACCTGCATCTGTGCCTGTATTCCTACATGGACATTGCCATTCATTATGATGGAGCCACCCCGGAACAGATCGGACGGTTTCTTGAAAATCTGGGGCTTGGCCAACATACAAATGCAGAGGCAATCTATGAATATCTCGTAGAGGAGCCCTGTAATTATCTGAAGTATTATCTCGGATATCTGGAGTTTCTCTCCCTGAAACAACAGGCAGAGGAACTGTGGGGAACGGATTATAGTGATTATGAGTTTCATAAATTTGTACTGGAAGCCGGGCCTTCGGATTTCCGCTCACTGGGTGAACTGGTGACAGCTCACCCTTATCCTAGTCAAAACTTTGGAAATCAGAGTTGACGATTTTGCAATCAAATGTTATGATGTGAATGTAAAAGGTGCTACCGTAAAGCAACGGTTCGCCTAATTATAAGTTGTTATTAAAAAAGCAACCTACATTTCGGCATGGCGGTTGCTTTTTTGATGTCTGGATCTTCTGTCAGTCTCGTTCTGCAGGATACTGATCACCGTAACAATGATGCTGATAATTGTTACTACAATACCTGCGATTCCAACAGTAAGCTCTATTGTCAAATATACTATGTACCTTTCATTGTATTTTCCATCTGTACCACCTCCGTTAATACTGGAAGTTCTCAGAATGTACTCATTCTGGCGAAAGGCGAACCGCTACCCG
>Ga0129315_1000156_pt1 | contig 73886 bp, 41 predicted proteins | sample Cm827metagenome_FD_94432 | JGI IMG/M metagenome (GOLD analysis project Ga0129315, IMG submission 94432) | Eastern black-and-white colobus group fecal microbial communities from Wisconsin, USA - Cm827 metagenome | ecosystem: Host-associated > Mammals > Digestive system > Large intestine > Fecal... | reverse complement strand
GTCGGCAGCATTGGCTTTGTCGTTCAGCTTGCTGTCGACTTCTGTCTTTTTGTACACGTCCGCCGCATTGGCTTTGTCGTTCAGCTTGCTGTCGACTTCCGTCTTTTTGTACACTTCGGCCGCATTGGCTTTGTCGTTCAGCTTGCTGTCCACTTCCGTCTTCTTGTACACTTCGGCCGCGTTCGCTTTGTCGTTTAGCTTGCTGTCGACTTCCGTCTTTTTGTACACGTCCGCCGCATTGGCTTTCTTTTCTATCGCTTTTGTATTCGTGTTTACTTGGTCTATCGCTTTGTTGACGGTATCGGCCGCTTTCGGAAGTGCCGTCATCAGATGCGTTTGCATCTGGCGCGCTTTGTACGCGGCCGTTGTCGCTTTGATGAGATCTTGTTCGTTCTTATTGAAATCGCTCATCTTCAGCGGTGCCTTACCCGCTTCGTCATCTTGGATAGCTTTGTAGATTTCTCCTACTCGCGCCGGTTCGACACCGAATTGCTTGGCCAGTACATCCTGCCCTTTCATCAATGCCCCTGCCAACGCCAATTGTAATTTTGTTCCGTACTTGGCACTTCACCGGCCATCGCCGAGAGTGTCTGGAATTTTTCTCTGAATTGCTTATATCCCGTCGCCAGGCCTGTCTTTTTCAGGCCGTAGTCTTTATCCACCATTTCATTCAACTCATGAATGTTTTGCAATACCTGCTCATGTGTCGCCGTTTGCTTCTGTCCGGCGTACCAATACTCCCCGCCCAAATCCACTTTGTCGAGATCTGCCGCCATGGCACCGGTTCCCATCAATGCCAATACCGTCGCCAATACTGCCGCTTGTTTTTTCATGTCGTACCTCCTCTGCATCGACAAAAACATGTGCATATCATTAATGCTCTTTGCTCATATTCCAATCTTTTGAAATCCATGTGCACATCCTGACTCATATTATAGCCGATTAAAATCTCCAGTCAAGTAAATTTGTTCTTCATTGGCGTTTTTTTAGTCCAAAAGATTGCATTTTTTCATTTTTTCGCGTCTTGTGACTTCGATTTTACATCATTCACACCACAAAAAAGCGCTCCGCCTTACGGCGAAGCGCTTGTATTCTTACGCGATTAGTTACGCGATTAGTTACGCGATTAGTGTCCGATACTCTCTTGCAAGCGTTGCAATCCCGTCGCCCAATCGACCTCAGGGCTCCAGCCGAGCAGTTGCTTCGCCCGCTCGGCGCAGAGCACCGAGCGACGAATATCCCCCGCCCGCGGCCCGACGATATGAATCGGCAAATCGGAACCGAAACGCTCTGCCAACATCTCATAGATGTCGAGGATATAGGTCTCCTCGCCTGTCCCGATATTGATGACGGTATTGAGCGGATGGGCGGTCGCCATGAGATTCGCACGGACGACATCGCCCACATAGACATAGTCGCGTGAGCAGCCGCGCGGCATGTCGGGGTAGGTCATCAGCGTCGAGGGGCGGCCGGCCAGGATATTGTCCACGAAAATCGGCACGACGCCGCATTCACCGTCGGCCACTTGGCGCGGTCCGTAGATATTGGCATAGCGCAAGACCGTATACCGGTATCCCCCCTGCGCGGCATACATCGCCAGGTACTGCTCGCCGGCAAACTTATGTACGGCATACGGTGAAATCAGCTGCGGGGGATCGTCTTCGCGTGAGCGTTCGTCGCCTGCAATGACTTTGGACAGGGCACCGCCCGAGGACGCATAGACAATCTGCTTGACGCCGACGTCCATGGCCGCCAGCAACACCTGTAAAAATCCTTTGCCGTTGATATCCTGATCGAGGAGCGGATGCACGACGGAGTCCGCGACGGATTTTTGCGCGGCATGGTGATTGACCGCGGTCGGCCGATACTTCCGAAAGACCGCCTTTAGCGCCTCCCCGTCGCGAATATCGACGCGCTCGACAAAGAGCTGCGGTGAATCCCACACCGCCGCCAAATTTTCTTCGGTGCCGCAGGAGAAATCGTCCACGACGACGACGCGCCACCCCTCTTGCAGGTACGCCTCCGTCAGATGCGAACCGATAAATCCGGCACCGCCGGTCACAATAATCGTATTCATAGAGTATCCTTTCCCGCCGCCTCTTCTTGGCAGATGGCGACGCCCGCACTCGCCCCGATGCGATCTGCACCGGCGGCAATCATCGCGCGTGCGGCGGCATAGTCGCGAATCCCGCCGGCGGCCTTGACCCGTGCCGCCGTGCCGACCGTACGCCGCATGAGCGTGACCGCTTCGACTGTCGCGCCGCCGCTCGCAAAGCCGGTGGACGTCTTGACAAAATCCGCGCCCGCCGCCACCGCCGCCCGACACGCCGCGACAATCTCGTCCTCGGTTAATTCCGAAATTTCCAAAATGACTTTTAAGATATGCGTCCCGACCGCCGTCTTGACTTGCGCAATCTCTCGCGTGACGGTATCCCGGTCGCCGTCTTTGGCCGCGCCGAGATTCATCACCATGTCGATTTCCGTCGCGCCGTCGGCCAGCGCGCGCGTCGCTTCCGCCGCTTTCGCCGCGCCGCCGTTCGCCCCGTGCGGAAACCCGACGACCGTACACACGCCGACGGCCGTCCCCGCCAATGCATGTGCCGCCTGCGCGACACGTACCGGCTGTACACATACCGTCGCAAATCCGTACGTCCGCGCCTCCTCGCAAATCCGTGCGATATCACGCTGCGTCGCTGTCGGCGCGAGCAATGTATGGTCAATGTAGGATGCAATCATGTGTCTTCCTTCTTTCTCGGCGATGTCGTCGTCAGCGTCAGCGGGTCGCCGTACAACCGCCGCGTCCATTTCCATCGATTATGCAACCAAAACCAATCCTCCGGTACGGCACGCACCCTTCGGGAGAGACATTCATTGAGATATGCCGTCATCTCCGCAATCGCCGCCCGCTTGTCGATATCGCGGCGCGTATATACCGCATCGCCGAACACGACCCGATAGCGGTCGCCGTCCGCATAAATATCGACCGGGATAATCGGTACGCGACGGGAGTAGCTGAGTACCGCCGGGCCCGTGACCGTCAGCGCGACCGTCCCCAACAGCGGCGACAAAATCCCGCTGCTGCCGCCGTCCTGATCGCAAAGGAGCGCAATCTTGTTGCCGTCGTCAAGCAAGCGCAAGATGTCGCGCATACTGCGTGAATAGACCGTGGTTTGGCCGACACGTTCGCGCGCTTCCCGAATAAACCGGTCAAATCCTTCGTCCGCCTGGTGCTGTCCGACCGCCACCAGACGCGAATAGCGCGACGCGACTGCCGCCCCGAGCACTTCCCAGGGGCCGGCATGCGACGCCGCAAAGATACAGCCGATGCCCGCCGCCTCGACGGCATCGACCGCCTCCGTGTGCACAAACGTAATCCGCGCCGGCAACTCCTGCGCCGCCGTCACCGGAAAGCGAAATACTTCCATCGCCAGCGGCCCGAAGCGCAGCGCCGACTCTCGCGCAATCCGCTCAATCTCCGCGGGATCCGTCGCCATTCCCGTAAGGCGGATATTCTCCCGCGCCAAGCGCTTGCGATGCGGCGGTACCAAGAGCCAAAACAGCCGCCCCAGTCGTCGCCCCCAGCGTGCCGCCGCCGCCGGCGACAACCCGCACGCCCACCGACTCAACCGACATAACCAACCGTACATATTCTCTCCTCAAAAAAATGCCGCTGATGCGGCATTATTCGTTCTCTTTCAATAGGGATTTTTCCAAGCGGCGCACGCGCTTGAGCAGGTCGGGCAAATGATTCAACACCCCTTCGATACGCCCCCATTGGCGATGCGGCCGCGCCGGGAATCCGACATAGGTACCGCTTTCTTTGATGCTGCCGATGACACCGGTCTTGCCGCCGCAAGTGACATGATCGGCAATCGTAATATGCCCCGACACCCCCGTCTGCCCGGCCAACACGACATGATTGCCGATGGTTGTCGAGCCGGCGACACCGACTTGGGCGATGATAAAGCAATCTTCACCGACGTGGACATTGTGTCCCAAATGCACGAGATTGTCGATTTTCGTGCCGCGTCCGATTGACGTTTCGCCGAAGGTCGCATTGTCAATCGTCGTGCCCGCGCCGACTTCGACATCATCACCGATGACGACGCGACCGATCTGCGGGACGCGCTCATGCTTGCCGCTCATCGTCGCAAAGCCGAAGCCTTCGCCGCCGATGACGGCATGCGAACGAATGATGACCCGCTCACCGATTTCCGTGCGGTCATGCAAGACGGCCCCGGCGTACACAATCGTATCCGCACCGACGCTGACATCGGCGCCCAGTACCGTATGCGCCTGCAGCACCGCCCGCGCGCCGACCCGACTGCGCGGGCCGATGACCGCATACGGACCGACCGAGGCACTCTCATCGACAATCGCCGTCGCATCGACCACCGCCGTCGGGTGAAACCCCGCGGGAGCCTGTACCGGCGGGACAAAGACCCGCACCAACGACGCAAACGCCCACTTCGGATTATCCGTCACAATCAGTGTCTTGCCCGCGGTATCTTCAGGCTCATGCTCGACCAGTACGACACCCGCCTGTACCTGACCGAGCGCCGCCATGTACTCATCGAGCAAAAACGCCGCCTGCGTCTCGGTCGCCTCCGTCACCGCCGCCACTCCCGTGATGACGCGCGTACCGTCACCGACCACACGACCGCCGACGAGTGCTGCCAGTTCAGCTACCGTCTTTTGCATCAGGATTTCTCCTGCGCGGCGGTATCTTTCGCGCCGGCTGACGACTGCAAGCGTTTGAGCAAATCGTCCGTCACGTCCACGCCTTTATAATGCACCGCCTGCTCATGCATGATGATGCCGAGATTTTTTTCTTTGGCCACTTGAGCGGCCTGAGTCTGTACCAACGCTTCAAACTGCTGGCGCTTGCTCAACTGAAAAATCCGCATTTCCCGCCGTGCTTCTTCTTCTTTTTTGGCAAATTCTTCCGCCGACAGATTTTGATGCGCTTCTTCCAGCCGCGCCGCAATCTCTTGCTGCTTGGCTACCATTTCCTGTGTCATTTGCTGGGCTTGGCCGCTTTCCTTGGCAATCCGTTCAAAATTAACCGTGCCGACCGCTTCCTCGCTGCCGCAACCGCTGAGCAGCATTGCCGCGCCGAATGTCATTGCCAATGCGACCTGTCGCCATACTTTATTTCTCACGTTCCGTTCCTCCTTGTGAAGATGTCGCCATCCGTGCCGTCATCGCGGCCGTGATATCGACCGCACCCACATTGGTGCGATACTCACTGAAGACGATTTCCAATCCTTTTTCCTCTGCCACGGCCCGCGCCGCTCGGGCGATATCCGCCCGCATCGTCTGTCGCAAAGCGGCGATTTCCGCTTCTTTGGCCGCCAGCCGCTCATGCCACTGCGCTTGCCAGACGTCGCCGTCCGGCAACAACGAGGCCTGTGCCTCACGCGCCATTTGCGCGGCCATCTCATCGCGCCGCGTGAGCAACTGCGCCTGTACTTCTGACGCGTATTGCGCCAAATCCGCCTCGGCCTGTGCCTTGAGCGCCGTCAAATCCGCCTGTGCCGCGGCACTGAGCGACGGCTCCCACTCGACGCCGCCGCGCGCCGCCAGTATGTCCGCCAGGCGGGCTTCCATCGCAGCGCGTTGCGGTTCGTCCAGCGGCAATGCACGCAATTTGAGTTGTAAATTGACCGCTTCCAAATCCGCCGCCGAAGACGCGGACGGCACCGTCCCCTGCTCCTGTTGCCGCCATTCCTGTAAACGCGCCTGCAAGCGGGCGTTCCATTCATCTTGCCGCACCGTCAGACGCGAGCGGTACTCTTCGTCCAGCGCGGCGGCCCGGTCGCCTGCATCGAGGCGGGCGGCCAACTGCTGCTGCGCCGCCGCCGAGCGGGCAATCAAGTCCGCCCGTTCGGCATCATACTCCGCCAGCAAATTCCGATATTCCTGCTGCAAGCGGAAGTAATCGCTATAACGATAATGGGCATGCTCCAGCTGCTCCATATCCGCCACACCGACTGTCGGCGGCGGGGGTGTCGTCTCTTTCGGGCCGCAACCGGCCAGCGCCATCGCCGCGACCAGTGCGGCCGCCATGGCACGATATCGTCGATTCACGTCGTGCCCCGTTATTTCTTATCTGCCGCTTGATCGGCCGTCGCTTCTTTGGACAGCGCATTCGTCAGCGCGGTTTGGACTTCCGTCGAGATATCCACGCCGCCGTACAAGACCGCCGCTTTGTCAACGACCAGGTTCAGGCCTTTCTTTTCTGCGACTTCTTTAACGGCCGCATCGATTTTACCTTGGATATTCTTTTGAATTTCCGCTTGTTTTTCACCGAAACGCTCCTGCATCTTGGCAAAATACTGCTGTTTTTCTTCTTCGCTCATATTCGCGGACTGTGCGTCAAATTCGCTTTGCAATTCCGACGCCGCGGCGGTCATTTGTTGTTGGTATTGCGCGCCGAGCGTGCTGTTTTGTTGAATCATGGTCGATTGGTCAACGACCCCGATGGACGATGTCGGCGCCGCGTTGGCGATATTGCCCGTCCCCATCATCGCATACGCGCCGATTCCCAGTACGAATACGACCGCCACAATAAACGATACCGTTTTGACATTGTGTTTGTTTCGTAATGCTTGCATCATGATTGCATCTCTCCTTTAGTTGATTATACATAGCCGATCAGCCGTAGCCACTGATCGTCTTCCGCACGGACATACTCCAGCCCGATATATTCGCGCGGCCGATAGCCGACCGCCCACTCGCGATTCTCCCCGCCGTGCGGATGTCGCCCGCGCAGGTACCAGCGCAAACCGATACGATATCGCCAAATCCACGCGCCATAGCCGTCGGTAAGATGGTATTGATAGCCGGCGGTAAGTGCACTTCCGAAATCGTGCCACCACCCGACAGACCAGTCCCACGTCAGCGTCCCCGGATACAATACCGTTTCCGTAAAAATCGCATCGTGCGACCCGATACGCCGTGCGACCAGTCCGCGTAGCGACGCGCTGTCTGTTTCCCGCCCCGCATCCATCCGGACTTGGCCTTCGATGCGCCATTTGTCCGTATAGGCGTGCAGGACAAAGCGCAGCGTCCGATCGACTTCCACATCACCCTGCAATTGCACGGCATACTGCTGCACAAACGCCCGCTCCCGCGCGGTCGCCAGCAGTTGCTGCGCCACGGTCTCCCGATGACGACGGACAAAATCAACCGGCAGTCCCGCATAGTCCGGCAACGCCCGCTCGACAGCGCGCGTGGCATCGGCAAGCAAGAGCCGCGGCAGACTGCCCCCGCGCACGACGGCCTGCCCGTCGCGCACAATCTCGCCTTTCGGAATCAAGTAAATGGCGACGCGGGCATCCGGCTCGGCCACGCATTCGATCGTCACGGTAAATTCCGGTACATGCGCCGCCAATCGGTCGCGCAATACGGTCTCCGAAATGCCGCCGACCCAGTCAAGTGAATCCACCGGCAAGCCGACAAAGAGCCGCCGTACTTCTTCGGGGATATCCGCCAAATCCTGCGCAACAAGCGCCTTGGCAGTCGGCGACAAGTTGCCGTAATCGATACTTGTGGTCACCGTACGCACCGTTTCCCCGTACGGCGCAATCGCCACGTGAATGCGGGTCGTCGGTCCCGGTGTCAGCTGTACGTCCGTCACCGCATACCCGAGCGCCACCCGGCCGACGACATCGGCGATGACCCCCGTATAGGCCGGCCGCCGCGCGGTCAATTCGTCCGCATCACGCCCGAGAAACACCCGCTCACCGATGACGGTGACGCTGGCCTCCAGGCGCTCCTGTATCGACGCCGGAAGCGCCGCCGTCGAGGTCACCTCGGCGCTCACCGCATGCACCGCCGTCTCCGCCGCCACTGTCAGCGGCATCATCGCCGACAATCCGGCGACGGCACCGGCCATCGCCATCCGCGCGCCGGTATAGCTCATAGCCTCACCTCACTTACGCGACAAGCAAAGGCGACAGCACAACTGTCGCCCCGCACGTCAGTCCGATCAGAATTGACCGCCGAAACTGAAGTGGAATTTGCTTTTCTCACCGCGTGCATAATCCAACCGAATCGGTCCGATCGGCGTCTGTACCCGCAGACCGACCCCGGCCGACCAATGCACCTTGTTGCTGTCATGATACCACGGAATCCGCGTCCGATCGACGCCCCACGCATTCCCGACATCACCGAAGACGACCCCTTGGACCTTCTTCACAATCGGGAACCGATATTCCAAAGTCGCGGAATACATCTTGTTGCCCTTGAACTGGTCATCTTCATACCCGCGCAAGTTATTCGCGCCGCCCAAGCTGAAGAGCTCGGAGTACGGAATATCCCCTGTCGAATACCCGCCGATGACGCGCAGCGCCAAGACCTGATTGCTGCCGACTTTCTTGTAGGCACGACCTTCCGCCAGGAATTTGTAGAAGCTGAAGTTACCGCCCAATCCGTGACCGGCCCAGGTGCCCGTCAGCGAGAGTCGCTGGCCGCGCGTCGGATTGAAATAGTTGTCGCGCGAATCGTACACATGCGTCAAACTCAGGCTGTTCGTCCGACCGAAGTTCTTGCCGATGTAATCCATATCCTTGAAGTTCAGTCCCTGCAAGTTCGGGTTCTTTACCGCTTCGGCAATTTTTTTATCTATCTCTTTCGTGATTTCGGTACGTTTCGCATCGTCTTTGGCTTTATCGCCGGTCACTTCAAAACTCATTTCTCCGGCGACTTTCGGACCGTCCGCACCGTTTTGCAACAGCCGATGCACTTCATACTTTTTCTTGTCCTTCTCATAGGTGAACGGCGTCGACTTGTAGACGGCATTTTCACCGTAGTTGAATCCGCTCAAATGCTTGTCGTAGCGATCGTCACGGCTTTCCCAGGTGAGGTACGTCGCGTTGTATTCGCCGGTCGCACGGCCGAGCGAGAGGCTGTACCCCTTGCGGCGCTTGTCATAGCGAGCGACCGCCTGCGAATTCTCGTTGTAGTCTTCATATTCGACGACACGGTTGTAGTACGACGCGCTCAGCGACGTGCCTTTGTCGTCCAGCCACGGCCGCGTATAGGAAATCTGGTAGTTCTTGCCTTTGCCCGAACCGCCGAACTCCCAGTGTACATTGATTTTGTCGCCGGTCCCGCGGAAGTTGTTTTCCCCGAATTCCAAAATCCCGACAAATCCGTCCGATTTCGAGTAGCCGGCACCGACCGTAATGACGCCCGTCTTCTGTTCGAGCAAGTCGATTTCGACAACGACCGCATGCGGTTCTTTGCCCGGCAGCAGGCGGACATTGACATCTTCAAAAAAGCCGAGGTTGTAGAGCCGTTCCAAACTGCGCTGGGCGAGGAATTTGTTGAAAACGTCGCCGCGTTTGAAACGCAATTCCCGTTCGATGACATAGTCTTTTGTCTTTTTATTGCCCTTGAGGACGATATCTTCAATCCGCCCTTCCGCGACAGACACTTGCAAGACGCCGTCGGCATTCACCGCGACATCGGTCACGGAGGCCAGGATATAGCCTTGCTGGAGGTACAGATTTTCAATCTCGCGCACTTTTTGGCTGATGGTGACCGTATTGAGCGTACTGTCCTGCGGAATCGCCATCAATTGTGCCAAGTATTGGCTCGGGAATACCGTATTGCCGACAAATTCGAGCTGCTTGACCGTCGGATTCATCGTGACGCGATACGTCAGCTGCACGCCTTCCGGTACCGGCGTCATCACGGGCGTGATTTGGGCAAAGATGCCGCTGTTGCCCAGCACGGTGATATCGCTGTTGAGTTTGTCCGTGGCCGCTTTGTCGCCGACCTTGGTCGTCAATTGCGGCAGCCACTGGGCCCGCACCGCATCGGGTGCGCCGACAATCTCGATACGGGTGACCGCTTTGCCGATGTACGGCGCCAGCTGTGCCTGATCGGCTTCGGAGACATACAAGGCCGGTACCTGTTGCATGTCAATCGACTGCGACGCGCCGACCGTCAGGGCCGGATTATCCGCCAAGCCGCGTTCTTGCAGCTGCCGGTTTTGCTCTTCCGCCATCGTGGCCGCGGTCGTTTTTTGGCCGTCCGCCGTCACGGCGACGCCGACTGCCGGCTTATTAAACTGCATCTGTTCCTGTGACACACTCGCCGCATCGGCCATGTGCAGACCGCCCACGGTGGCCAATGTCACCGCCAAGACCAGGAAGCGTTTGTTCGTATGCATTTGCTTCATTCGAATCCTCCTATACTGTTACTTCTATAGTGGTAGTGTACTTGATTATGCTTGCCCGCGCAAGACTTTTCCGGCATCGCTGACCACGGAATTCAGCTCCGCTTGGGATAACGGCGCCGCGACAGTCACCACTGCCGCAGGCTCGCTCGCCGGCGCTTCCGAAACGGTCGTGACGACAGGCTCTGCAGCGACCGGTGCCGCCGATTTGCGTTCCAATCCCGTCACCTGCGGCAAGACCAATGATGTCGGCACTTCACGTACGACGGGTACCGTCGTCACGGGGGCGCGCGTCGTATCGTCCGAAGCGGGCGGCCACATACCGAGCAGCCACATGGCCGCTATCGCCGCCAACAGCAGGGCCGCCCCTTGTTGCCAATAGGCCGGCCGCCAACCGCCGCCGCGCTGCTCGCGCAACTTTTGCCATTCGGCTTGTGCCAGCATCAAGTTCAATTCTCCTTTGACCGTCGAACGATTGCGAAACGACTCTTCCGCTTTTTCCAACCAGCGCCGCGTCGCATGCACGCGTCGGGTCAATTCTTCCCGTGAGACCGACATAGCTTCTCCTTTCCTCTCTTCCGATAGTATATAGTCCCGATTTGGCCGCCGCCGCCCAACTCTCATCCTCCGCCGTGGCAACCTCTATACTTTCTTTTTTGCTTGTTTTCGGCGTTTTTCTGTCTGCATCGACCGCAGTCATTGCTTACGCTCTTGCATCAAGCGGCTGAGCATCCCGCGCAGACGGCGAATCCCTTTCTTTTGCAATTGGTAAATATATGTACGGCTGACCGCCAGCGCATCCGCCACTTCCTTCGGCTCGCGCTCGCCGATGTAGATACTCTCCACCACCAAGCGCTCTTTTTCCGGCAGCCGCATCAGCGCCTCGCGGACCTGTTCCCAAAGGATGCCCCGATCCGCGCATTCAAACGCATCGGCCGGCTGTGCGGTCGGATCCGCGGCCTCCAGCGTGTCTTCCCAGATGGCCGCCGGCACCGCCACCTCCATGCCGCTGCGGGCAAGATAGTCCAGCATCCGCCCGCGAATCCGATGGCGCGCATACAGCGAAAACGCCACCCCGCGTGCATAGTCATAGCGCTCCGCCGCTTCAATCAGCCCGACAGAGCCTTCCTGTACCAAATCCAGCAAAACCGGCTCGCGCTGTTGCAAGCGGGTCGCTTCTTTGAATACCAAGGGCTGGTAGCAGGCAATCAAGCGCTCGCGGGCATCGTCGTCATGACGCTCGCGATACGCTTGCCATAATCGTTGTTCTTCGTCCGGTGTCAACAGCTGCACCGCGGCCAATTCGGCCAAGTACTCTGCCAGCATAGCGCTCCCTCTCCGGCGATATCAAAACCGCCATTTCCATTGTGTACCGATGTAATAATTGTTCTCGTTGTTCGTCCAACCGCGTGCACTGAATTGGCGATTGATGTCGTAGCGGAACCCGATGTTGTACTGCCGGTTGTTGACGCCGGTCGCCGCCGTCAGCATGAAATCGTCAAACAGGTACTTGCCGATTTCGATATTGTACAACACGCCCGTGTTGCTGTCGCTCGTCGCCACGGAGGGATCGAGCGAACCGGTCGTGATATTCATCATATCCAATCCGAACGTCTCCTGCAGGCGCCCTTCCAAACTGCCGAAGAGCAGCATCTGCGCCGCCGCCCCGAGCAGAATATTCGCGTCGGCCTTGCTCAAGTCGTTGATATCACCCGTATGCAAGGTGAGCATCGTCACGATTTCTTCTTTCGTCAGGCTCGGCTCGGAAGTCAATCCCAAATCCAACGCCGTCGGCAGCCCTGTCGCCAACAGACGGATATGATAACGGTTAAACGTCGTCGCGGCGTCCACGTACAAATTCGGCAAGAAACCGCTGCCGCTGTTGAAGTCGGCATAGCCTTCCGCGACACGGAATTTATTATTGAGATATTTCAGATAGCCTTTGCGGACATTGACCCGGCCGCTCATCTGCGGCGCGGAGGTCGTACCGCCGGCATGCACGTCGCCGTCGATATCCAAATCGTACAGATACGGATTGTACAAACGGGTCTGCTCGCCCAATCGTACGGCGACATCGAGCGCAATCGGCATCATCTCGCCGCTGTCACTGAAGGTAAACGGGATATCGAGTTTCGCACGGTCGGTAGCAACCGTCCCCGCAATTGACGGGAGTCCCCCTTCCATGCCCAGTGTCAGGTCCGCGTTGAGATTGCCGCTGTAATAGTCACTCTTCGGATTGATTTGTGCGGCGGTCAGCCGGCCTTGCAACCGATACGGCATCGCCTGATCCCAGTAGACATCGCCCGTACCGGTCAGCGTACCGCCGCCGAGTTCGCTGCGTACGTCCCAATCCGCCGTCTTGCCGGTGAAATTGACGTTCAAGCGGATGTGCTCGACCGGCGTGTGCATCGTCGCCAAGGTCAGGCTGCCGTCCTCGACGTAAATCCGCCCGTCAATCCGCGGATCGGCCAATGTACCGCTAACGACCAACCCGCCGCGGGTCGCCCCGCTCGCCGCAGTCACACTCGGCGACAATGCCGTCAACAATTCCAAATCCGCCTTGTCGAGTTTGACTTCGACCCGCATGGATTCCGCCGGATTGTCCGTCCGACCGTCATGCGTCAGCGCCGCCACCGGCACCGTACCGTAGACGCTCAAGCGATACGGATTGCGCTCCAGCAAGGTCTGATTGATATGAATCACGCCGTCTTCCAAGTTGAGCAAGCCGATAAAATGATCGAACGCAACATGATTATACGTACCGTTTGCCACGTCAAAGGACATATCCACCGCGGGCGAGGCGGTTTCCCCCGTCACCACGGCGCTGAATCGGACGTCCCCCGTGACCGTCGGCTCTTGATTCATAAACGCCTGCAAGTAGCGGGCATCGATATGCTGTGCGGCGACTTGCAAGTCCACATCACCGTCCAGCGCGGCCGTCCCCTGCGCGGCCAGCACGCCCTCGCCGAGCGGCATGCGCAACTCGCGAATATGCACGACCCGATTGGCCAGCGTCATATCGACGGCCGTATCGCCGATCGGCAGCCCCCGCACCGCGCCCTGCGTCCAGCGACCGCGGACGGTAATGTCGGGATTGGCCGTCGTGCCGCGGACTTGGAGATGACCGTCAATCATCCCCGTCAAATGCGGCATATCCGCATTCGCCAAGTGCAGTAGCGGCGCCACGGCGACCGCCATCACCCGACCGGCCCCTTCAATGGCACCGGTATCAAAACGATAGCTCCCGTCAAAATGATATTCCCCGTCATGCTGGCGGAACGTCGCATGCCGTAGCGCCACCACCCCGGCATGGTACGCCACTTCCGCGGACGCATCTTGCACGGCTTCGCCGTTGACCGACAAGCCGTCGCCGGTCACCGTCGCATAGAGCACGGGATCCGACGGCCGGCCGACAATGCGGCCGCGGGCATGGATATCGCCCTGCGCCTGCACGCTGTTGCGCTCGCGCAAAATCCGATCGACATCTATCCCGCTTGCCGTCCAGTCGATTTGCATCGCGTCCGGTGCGACTTGCCCGCGCGCCGTCACCGTGCCGTTATACAGCGCCGCCTGCGCATCCAACTGAATCGCGCCCGCCGCATAGCGATACGAGGCGCGTACATCTTGGTACAACTCACCCATGACCGAGCCGTCCCAAGCATGAATCGTTCCCTGCGCCGTCGGCGCATCAATCGTCCCGCCGACGGTCAAGGTATGGTCAAACCAACCGGTGACCGCCATCCCCGCATCGGCAGCGGCCAACCAGTGCTCCAAGCGTCCCCGCTTGCCGACGGCACGAAGTTCCAAACGGCCGCCCCTGCCCCAATCAACCGTACCGCTCACCGTCTGCGTTCCGTCCGCATCCGTCCATAACCAATCGCGCAAGGTGAGCACGCCGCCCCGATAGTCGGCATGCCCCGTCACCGTCCGGAACGGTACCCCTTGCACCGCACCGTCTTTTGCCGTCAGCGCCGCCTCCATATACGGGGCATCCGTCCGACCGCGTACCGTTCCCGCGGCAGTCAGCGTCCCCGTCAGTGCGACGCCCGTCGCCGGTGCCAAACGTGCCAGCGGAAGCGCATCGGCCGTCCAGACCAAATCGGCCTGCTCACCCCAGCGTCCCGCGGCGGTCAGCGTCCCGCCGCCGACGGTCCCCGTCAAATGCCGAATGAGGACATCACCGTCCGCATACGCCACCGCGCCGCTGAGGCTGTCGGTCATGACACCGCGCACCCCGACGCCGAGTCCGTCAAATACCGCGTCCGCCGTGTACACACCCGCATCCGCCGTCACCTCGGCCTGCCCGCTGACCACGCCCGTCACCGTTTCGGGCAGCGGCAACAGTGCCAAATCCGTCTGCGTAAAGGTGACCCGTCCGCGGCCGCTCTTTGTCTGTATATTATAATAACCGCTGCCCCGCACCCGTCCGTCACCGATACCCGTCACCGCGTCTGCGATGCGAACAACGCCGCTGCGATAGGTAAATCGGGTAAATGCATTGGCCAGCGGCATGCCGTCCCAACTGCCGGCGGCCAGCATGACTGCACCGTCAGCCGCCCAGTCCGCCGTCGTTCCGCCGAGATGCACCTGCCCCGCCACCGGCCCCGTCAACGGCACATCCGCCAATTGATTGAGCTCGATGCCCGTCGTACGTACATCGATATCGAACTGCGGATCGTCGGCCGGCAAGATACGGCCTTGCGCCTCCAGCGGCTGGCCATTGACCCTAAGGCGCGTCTTCCAAAACGAGACTTGTTTCGAATCGACACGGACCTTGGCCTGCAAATCCGACACCCGATACGATGCATACGTCAGCGCGGCATCTTCCAGCCGCCCGTTGACCAGGTAGGTGAGCGCCCCCGCGTGCCGCTCGACCGTCGCCGTCCATTCCCTTGCCTCGCCCGCCGTCACCGCCAGCGGTATGTCCTTCGGCAACACCCGCATCGCCAGCGCCAGCGGCGTACGGTCGCCGTCGGCCGTCAACGCAAATTCGTCCGCCGACGTATAGGTGCCGCGGGCATGCAGCTTGCCCGACGCATGTGCCAAACGGACATCCGCCGTCACTTGCGGATATTCCGCCAAATCCACCAACGCCTGAATATCCCGCAACGACAGCGGCGGCTCATCTTGAAACGCCAACTCCGCCCGCCCGTCGATGACGGCAATTTTCGCACGCAAAGAAAAGGGCGTCTTAGTCTCCTTTTCTTTCAGCAAGCGATTGATATTCCACGACTTGTCCGCCTCTTCACGCAAGGTGACCGACGGCCTCTCCAGTTCGATGCGGTCGATGATACTCAATGCCTCGCGATCCGTCAAGAGATACGCCGCCAGCCGCGGAATCGTCCAGCCCACCGTCAGCCCGTCGAGTGTCGCGACCGTCCGCCCTTCGGTGTCACGCACGATGACATCGCGCGCCGTCACGTCCAGATTACCGTTGATATGTAATTGTTCGTACTGTACCGTGCCGTTCAGATTTTCCGCCAGCGCGCGGTCAATCCATTCCGGCGCGGCCGCCGTCAACTGCGGTACCAACACACCGTACACGCCGATACCGACCCCGATGGCCGTACCGGCAAGCCCCGCCGCCAGCCATTGCTTGGTCGTCAACGCCACATTCGACTCCCTTCTCCGCCGCCCTTCGCCGGCGCGGCAGGAGATGTGATTTTCTCTGTCTTATCGTGCTTTCGCCGTATCGGGCAGACCCCCGTCCGCTCAGCGAGCGGTTCGCGGCTGTGTCTCCCGTACGACCGCCGGCACGCCCATCGCCTGCTCCAGACGCGCCAGGCCGACATTGTAATCAAACAACGCCGTCACATAATTTGTCCGTGCCTGATCGAGTTGCAACTGGGCGTCGAGTACATCGAGGTTAATCCCCACGCCGGCACGATACCGTACGCGTGCGATGGCAAAGGCTTCCTGTGCCTGCTCGACGATACGGGTATGCGTCGCAATCCGTTGCCGCGCGCTTTGGGCATCAAGATACGCTTTCGTCACATCCAGCCGAACCCCTTCCCGCGCCTGTGCGAGTGTTTCCTGCGCTTCGTCAACCCGCGCTTTCGCGCCCTTGGTCTTCGCCGCCGTCGCGCCGCCGTCAAAGAGCGGCCAGCTGACCGCGCCCGTTACGGTCCAATTTTCGTTTTTGAACCCCGGGAAATCCTTATCCTGCCAGCTCATCTCCGCCTTGACACCGACCGTCGGCAGGTGCCCCGCCTGCGCCGCCGACAGCTGTGCCTCGGCCGCCGCGACGCCCAGCTCCGCCTGCATCAGCTCCCAGCGATGGTCCAGCGCATAGGCAATCGCCTGCTCCAGCGATACTGCCAAATCCCGTTGCGGCAAATCGCTCTTGTCGACCTTGAGCACCGTCGTCTGCGGTACCCGCATGAGATGATTCAGATTGGCCTCGGCCAATGCCGCCCCGTTACTTGCGGCGATTTGTTTTTCCTGTGCATTCGCCAAGGCGACCTGCGAGGACAGTACGTCCAACTTCGCCACGACCCCCGCGGCAAAATGCGCTTGGACATTGTCCACGTGCGCTTTCAGATTCGTCACCGCCGTATCGGCGATATCGCGCAAATTCAGCGCTTCCACCAATTGGTAATACGCCGCCGTCGTCTTGTACTTCACATCGGCTTCCTGCTTGACGACCTCCCAGGCGGCGATATCGCGCGCATCACGCGCCGCCTCGATACCGTATTCGGCGCGTCCTCCCGTCCAAATCGGCCACGTCACGGACAGACTGTTGTGGTAACCGTGGTCGAGTTTCACGGGATAATCCACAAGCTGCCCGGTTCTCGGGTCAGGTACTTTTACGATTTCCGTGCGCGCCTTAAACTTGGAGCCACCGAACTGAAAATCGAGTGACGGATTTTTCGCCGCCGCCACTTCCGACACCGTAGCCGCAGCCGCCTGCGCTTTGCGTTCGGCGATGCGAATCGCGTGATTATGATTGACCGCGCGGAAAAGTGCCGTCGGCAAATCCAGCGTGAGCGACTCCGGTGCGGCCGCCTCCGCCGGACTGACGGCCGTCACACCCGTGACGACGTCGAGCCCCGTCACCGTCTTGGTCATCTCCGTATCGGCCGCACCCGCAGCGCCGCTCAAGCCGCACGCCAACACCGCCGCCATCCATACTGCTGTCCCTTTTGTCGCGTTCATCCTATCTGTCCTTTCTACAAAGTATACCCGGCACCGATGTACCACCCGCCGTCCGACGCATTCACCGGCCAAATCGCCTGCCCCAGCAGGCTCCATTCCTTATCCGCCTGCCATTGTGCCCGCAGCCGGTAGTGCATATCATTCAAATCATAGGCCTCCGCCGTCCACTTCCAATTGCCGCGCCGATAGTCGACCCCCGCGCCCGGCTTGCTGCGCACCATGCCGACTCGTCCCGTCCAATCGCCGCGACGCTTGCCGTATTGTAAATTGAGTTTGGTTTCGTCACCGATACCCTCACCGCCGAGCCGGACAAATCCGTTTTCCCGACCGATATCCGTACCGACTTCAAAACCGTACTTGTTTTGCTTCATATTATACAACAAATTGAGGTGACTGCCCGCAAACGCGCCCGCCGCTCCCGGCCCGCTCCGCAATCGGTCGGACACGACCCGCGCATTGTCGGTCGTCGCGCGCATATTGTGCAAAATCGCCCGCAAATCACCGCTGGCCTGTCCGTCACCGTCCAACCGTGCCAACAGTGCCTGCATCTGCCCGCTGAGCGTCTCCATCGAATCCGCCAGGACGATTAATTCGCCCGACAGGGTTTCCGCATTTTGCATCGTCCGTTTGAGCGACGACTGCAACTCCTCATCGCCGACCACCCGATTGACCGAGTCCATCGCCTGCTGCATCGACACCACCAACCGATCCGCCTTGCGCATGAGTGCGTCGATACCGCCCGTCGGCCCGCCGATGACGACATCTCCCGCCGCCAAATAGCCGCCCGCCGCGTCGCCCGGTACGATGGCCACATAATGCTCACCCATGACCCCCGTCGTCTCCACGGTGAATTGCGAATTTTTCGGGATTTCCACGTCCTCATCAATCTTGAGCCGTACCGCGACCTCCTGCCCGCGCACGCGGACATCATCGACCCGACCGACATCGACCCCCGAATAACGGACGATATTGCCCTTGGACAGGCCGCCCACCTCGCGGAACACCGCCTCGATCGGATACCCGTCCTTGCCGAACAGCACCAAATGCGACAATTGGGCCAGTACGACAGCGCACAAAATCAGCCCTGCCAGTGTAAACGCGCCTACCTTTGCTTCCGTTGTCCACTTCATCGCCTATCGCCCTCCGTTACCCGTGTTTCGGCAAGCGTCTCTTCACCGCGCAAAAACTGCTGTACCAACGGCTCACGCGACTGCAAAAACCGCTCCGTCGGCGCCATCTCCAAAAAGCGCCCCTCATGCAAAAACGCCATCCGATCGGCAATCTTGCGAGCCGATACCAACTCATGCGTCACAACGACCGCCGTCGTCTGAAGCGTCCGCTGTGTCTCCATCACCAGCCGATCCACCGTCGCCGAACGAATCGGATCCAGCCCCGCCGTCGGCTCATCATACAAGACAATTTCCGGATGCGTCGCAAGCGCCCGTGCCAGACTCACCCGCTTTTTCATACCGCCCGACAGATTGGCCGGCATGGCCGCCTGCCACCCGTCCAATCCGACCCGTGCCAGCGCGGCTGCGACCTCCGCCTGTACCTCGTCCTCCGGCAGACCGCGCCGACGCAAGCCGAACGCCACATTGTCCCCGACCGTCATCGAATCAAACAGCGCCGAGTACTGAAACACCATCCCCATCCGGCGACGCACCTTGTTCCACTCACGCTCCGTATACGCCGTCACGTCCTCACCGTCGATGAGTACCCGTCCGGCATCCGGCCGCACCAGCCCGATGATGACCCGCAAAATCGTCGATTTGCCGCTGCCCGACGCACCGAGAATCACCATCGTCTCCCCGCGCCGCACCGTCAAATCCACTCCGTCCAGTACCGTCCGTTCCCCCAAGCGCACCGTGACATTGTCTAATTCAATCATCGCGCCTCCTAAAACAATACCGACGACAACAAATAATTCACCGCAAAAATCATCACCATCGCATAGACCACCGTCTGCGTGACCGCAATGCCGACGCCTTCCGCACCGGACTTCGCCTGCATGCCGCGATCGCACGCAATCACCGCGATAATCATCCCGAAGCAAATCGTCTTAATCATGCCCATGTACACATCCGCCGGCACGACAAAGGTATCAATCGACGTCCAATACGTATGCGCCGACACCCCGTTGACCAGCGTCGCCACCAGCATCCCGCCGAACGTCCCGATGACCAACCCGAATATATCAAGGAGCGGCAACATCAGCATGCACGCCGCCATCCGCGGCACGACGAGGTACGTCACCGGATCGGTCGCCATACACCGGAGCGCGTCAATCTGCTCCGTCACTTTCATCGTCCCGATTTCCGCCGTCATCGCCGCCCCCGCACGACCCGCCAGCACCACACCTGCCAGTACCGGGCCGAGCTCGCGCCCCATCGCCAACGTCACAATCGCACCGATGGAAAACTCTGCGCCGTAGCGAATCAACTCCGAGGCAATCTGCACCGTCATCACCATACCGGTAAAGAGCAGCGTCAGACTGACGATCGGCGCCGACTTCACCCCCAAGAGATACATCTGACGAATCGTCTCCCTTACCGAAAGCGCCCCGATGCGCCGCCACGTCATCACCAGCAGACGCATCGTCGCGCCGATTTGTGCCAGCACTGTCAATGTAGTTGTCCCGAGTGAGCTAAGCAGCGACTGCATACGATTCTCCTTTCGCTTGACACTATGTATTTATTTTAACATAGTTTGACCGCTCACGGCGATATAGGCCCACGCACGCCCCCGCCTTTGACTTCTTGTCTGTCAAGACATATGTTACACTTTCGAGAAATACGAGGCGACCACCGCACAAACCATATGTGACACGTTGCAGAAGTAGGCGGCGACCACCTCATCAGGGCGTGGAAAGTCTGGCTTGTTTCTGTCTCACACGTTTTAACACATTACATGCGCACTCCCGTCCCCACCCGACCGTATTTTTCATCCGGCTGTCCTGCCGAACAAAAAAGAAGACCCCCAGGTCTTCTTTTTCGTTCGGCAAGCGTTCGCGTAGCAAGCACACAGCGCTCAAATCGGTGGTTCCTTCTTTTGACGATGTGTACCTGCGTTCGCCCCGCAAGCGGGCAGGGCGCAAGAAGTGCGTCGGGCGTGAAAAACGCGTCATCCGGCATGCACCGCGGTGCCGTTGTCTTCGACCGCATCCGTCGCCGTGGGACTGGTGTCCGCTTCCTTTTCATGCCGGATCTCGGCTTGCGCCGTGAACCGCTAATTTAAAAATCTGCAAAAAATCTTCGGAAGGCTTTCGCCCTCCGAAGATAATCTCATTACCGCATTTCATTCAGTCATACATCAGAACATCCAGCGCAAGCCCAAGTCCGCACGCCAGTCTTCCTTGAAATCGCCGCCGAAGCTGCGTTCGAGGTTGCCGTAGAGGTACGTGCTGTCGCTGACTTGGTGCGCACCGCCCACGCCGATGACAAACCATGTATCGCCGAAGTCCACGTCCGTATGTGAAATCGGTTCATTCTTGGCGGAATAGGTTGCTCCCGTTTCCCCCTTGAATTCATGCAACGCCGACAACTTCACGAACATATTCGTCCGTTCGTCGCGTTTGCCGTATTCCACACCGACACGCCCGATGAGCGAGGTCAGGCTGTCTTGTTCCACATGCATCTTTTTGCCGCCCGAGTAGTCGCTGACCGCATCGTACGTACTGCCGGCCAAACGTCCGTAAATCAGTTCCACCTGCGGCGTGATGTAGGCACCGTTCGCCCGGTCAATCCGCTTACCGTATTCCGCACTGACGGTCACACCGTTGGTCGTGTAGTCGCCGACCAGCTTGTGTTTCATGTCATTGTATACGGTGTAGTCCGACGACAACCGGCTGCCTTTGGCCACAATGTCCACATAGCTGCCGTTATCCGCGACTTTCGAGCCGTACAGCGCCACACTCGCCAAGGTCGCGTCTCCGCTGCCCAATGCCGGATAGCTGTTGTCACCGTCCATGTAGCTGAACGCGACACCGCCGTGCCAGCCGTTCGTCAGCGCTTTGTCATAACCGACTTGTACCGCTTTGAATTCGCTTTGGTACGATACATTGCTCTTGTCGTATTCGACCTTCCCGCCGTACAACCGTCCCCAGACTCCGTCTTGTCCCGATGCCATCCGTAGTTCACCGAGGCGCTTGGCCAGGTCGTTGTTTTCGGCGCGCCACATCAGCATCGCACCGCCGGTCGCCGATTTGACGCCGCGCATCATGGCGGTTTCTTTCGGTCCGTAGATGATATCGGCACCGACGATTTGCATGCTGCCGTCCGCTAAGCGGCCAATCCCGTCGGTTTCATTAAACGCAATCTTGCCGTAGCTTCTCTTCGCCGAGGCGGCCGTCAGGCCTTCGGCGATTTCCACATCGCCGGCAAGGTTGCGTTCGCCGTCTACGTAGCCGTCATACGTCAGTTTGTGTGCCAGGTTGTCCAATACATCGCTGACCAGTTTTTGCGTTTCTTTGGCATCCGGATAGCTCAGGTCAATCCCGCTGTTGTCCGTCCGCAGGGTAATCCGCGATCCTTCTTCCGCCGTACCGATGGCCACACCGGCACCGTAGATTTCGGTCGGATTCTGCTCATTGTGTTCATAGATGTACATCTGGTTGTGATCCTTGCCGTATTCTTCGACGTAGTATTCGTCCGTCCGGTCTTTCGGTACATTGACGACTTTCGGCAGTTCTTTTGGTGTCGTGTCCGGTGTCACGACAGAGCCGTCTTTCACACCGCCGCGGCCGGTCTGTTCATTGAATACGATGTCGCCGCGTTTCAGGCAGGCCGCGCTCCGAGCGGTCAGTCCTTCGGCAATTTCCGTCCAGGCGTCGAGGTTGCGTTCCCCGTCGACATAGCCTTTATAGACAAGTTTGCGTGCCAAGTTGTTCAGCGCGGTCTTCACGGCCGCTTCATCCTCGATGTCGATATCCCGACGGTCACGGCGCATGGTAATCTTCGCGTTTTCACCGTTGATTTTGAGCGCATGGTCGATGATAATCTGGCCTTGGTAGCTATCTCCTTCTATCGTTTCTTCCTGCGCGCCGTGGAGATACTCGCCGGTCACCGGATCAGTCGTACTGAAGCGATAGAGAACGATGGCATTGCCTTGGAATTCGCGAATCGTGGTGTCCAGCGAGTCTCCGTACAGGATTTCCTGCGGCCGTACGCCATGGCGAGTTTGCGTCCCCGCATAGAGTCCGTGCAAGTACTGCCCGTTATACGACATGTTGCTGATGTGGACAGACTGCCATTGCGCCCCGTTGTCCAAGTAGAGATCCATACCGAGAGAATCGCTTTCTGTCGGCAAATCGCCGCCGTACACCGATCTTCCATGCCAGAAACTTCCCTTGCCGTTCAGACCCAGACGAAGTTTGCTGTTAGTATAATTAACCAATGCTTCACCGGCTACCTGTACCGGACTCCGGCCGCTACGCCACACGCCCCCCTCTTCCTTCATGTTGAAATTGATGACAGAGCCGCCACCTACGGAAAATGCCTTGTCCGTTACTTCCAGCCGCCCCCCGCCGATATTGATTCGGCTGTTGCTCGACGCCGAAATCCCGTTTGCCTCCGGTTCATTGAAATCCGTCCCCTTCAGCTGTTTCTTATCCATGACGATGTCCACCCAGCCGTCAATATTGACCGTACCGCCTTGTACCGCGCGGATTGCTTCCAGTGTCTTGTAGTTGTATCTGGCCAGTTGGCCCGGTTTGGCTCGCAGTGTCACCGCATGGTCCCAGCCGTTCCGGTTTTGAATCACCACATGGCCGCCATGTTTGCTGTCCGCCGGCGCATCTTCATCCGCATTCGGTACGGCTTGGATACCGAAGACGTCATTGTACTTCGATGTCAATTCCAAATGGATATTGCCCGGATTGAGGATTTTCACTGTCTTGCCGTCAATCGCCTTGATTGCCGTCATAATGCTTCGCTTGTTACTGTACTCGGTATATGCTGAAGCATCCCAATCGTCCATGTTGATGAGCAGGTTGTGACCGCCCATGTCCAGCGTGATATCACCGTCGCCCAAGGTATAGATGGCTCCCATGTGCGCCATTTGACGGCGCGGGAACAACTCCATCGGGCCGGCCGGAGTCAGCGAGTCAAATTGCGGCCGCAGGACGATATCTTGCGTAAAGGTATAGGTGCCGTCTTTGCGTACGCCGTCATATTCCTTATCCCGTGCGGCGTCTCCCGTAATCGGGCTGTTCATCGTACTGCCCATCCGATAGTGGCCGCGTCCCGTTTGTTCGTCAAAGCTGATTGCACCGAACGATCTGCGTACGGCTTGCGCCGTCAGTCCTTCCGCGATTTCGACATTGCCCGACAAATTCCGCTCGCCTTGTGCATACGCCTGATAGGTCAGTTTCTGCGCCAAGTTGTCCAAAACGGTATTGAGTTGGGTACGGTCGCCAAGGTCAAGACCGTCGCTGTCCGTCCGCAGGCGGATGTAGGATGCTTCGTCCCCGGTCTTTGCCGCTTTCACGACCGTAATGCCGCCGCCCACGACAGCGGTCGGGTCGGCCGCATCCCGCTTGTAGATGGCCATCAGGTGGCCGTCGTAGTTGTCGATGGTCAGGTCATTAGCTCCCGTTTGGTAGAATATCCCGCTCTTGTATCCGTCCGTTCCGGCGTGGAGTGTATCGATACGAGCCGCGCCTTTGGTCTTGGCGTCGCGCATCGTCCATGCAGCACCCGATTGCAGCCACAGTTCCAGGTTGCCGCCTTCGCCGTCGCGAGTAAGGCCCCCGTCCCAGGTGGAGTCCGCACCATTCAAGGCCATCTGGATATTGCCTTTCTGCATGGTCGCGATATCGCCTTTGACTGCCACAATCTGCTTACCGGGTGCATAGGCCGCGTCTTCTTGTTCCTTGGTCAAGTTGATGCGAATCGTACCGTCGTCCGCCAACAGGGCTGTCTTGGTCGTCTGCAGGTCTGCACCCGTCAGTTCGACCGTGCCGCCTTTGGCAGCGGTGACGACTGTACCGTTTTCCAGTTTGACGTTCGTTTGTCCTGCTACGGTAACCGTGCCCGCATCGCCGACAATGCCGCGGCCGTTTTTACCGGTGACGGTCAGACCGCCTTTCACGTCAATCGTACCGTTTTGCCCTGCATAGACGGCATCCATTTCCGCTGCGTCAAATCCGCTGATGGTCGCCGGTACCGCTTGCTTGCTGTGGTTTTCCACAATGACTTTGGCCGTACCGTCGGCTGTTGCCGCATAGAGTCCGTATGCCGCACCGCTGTCGCGTTTGTTTTGTACGTCCAGTCCTTTCAGGTTCTGCAAGTACACTGTGCCGTTTTTGTAGGCACCGACACCGCCGCTCAGGTCTTCTTTGGCAGCACTCTCAGGCGCCGTACTCGTGATTTGCAGTTGATTGTTGTGCAAGTTGACGATGACATCGCCGTCATGATCACCGCGTACGGCAAAGTACGGTGCCTTGGCGGAAGCGGTGTCTGCCGTAATCCGCGTATCGTAAATGAAATCATAGCTGCCGTCTTTTTTCAGTGTACCGCCGCGATGATATTCTCCGTCCGCAGTCGCATCACCGGTAATGGCGGTCTTAAATTCCGTTTCGGTTTGTTCCTCCGGAATTTCTCCCGCCGTGTAGCTGCCTTGCCCGGTGGTGTTGTCAAACTTAATATTGCCGATTTTCAGTGTCCGTGAGGTCGAGGTCAGCCCTTCGCCGATTTCCGCTTTGCCGGTCAGGTTGCGTTCGCCGCCCATGCTGTCCGCATAGTTTTTGTAGGTCAAGAGATTGGCCAAGCCGCTTAATACTTTGTTGACTGTTTCTTGATTGCCGACATCGAGTCCGTCCGCATCGGTACGCATTGCTACCATCGCATTCTTGCCGTCCGTGCGGTGCGCTGCTTCCACCTCTACGCCCCCGCCAATCAGTTTCGTCGGATCCGCTTTGTCTCGGTCGTACAGTACCGTCAGGTTGCCCGTAAACTCACCGATCTGAATCGCTTTGGGATCCTTTTGGTAAATCACGCCGCGTTGTTCCGTCGGGAATCCACCACCGACCAGCGAATGAACATAGCTTTCAGCAGTATGACCAGGTTGGATGCCGTTTCCATAACGAAAACCTCGATCAAGATTCGTCCACGTGGCACCGTTCTGCAACCACAGTACCAGCTTGCCTATCGGAGCGGTCTTCAATTCTCCGTCTATCATCTGCCCCGCCATTGTATTCGCCTTGCCTGTCCAACCGGACTCCGGTGTTGTCATGGCCACGGAAATATAGCCCGGGCTGTTGTTCCCTACCCAGACACCGTGTGTCAAAATATTCCCGTCCAGCGTGACCGGATTCGTCCCCGGTGTCAAGGTACCGTCTGCACTGTTCTCTTTCACGTTGAGAAAGACCTTGCCTGACGAATAGGCTTGCAAGACCGATTGGTGTTTCGAAACAAGATGCCCGCCGCCGATAGACACTTTGCCGGAAGACGCCCGCACCGGCCAGCCGCCGTCCAACTCGATATCCACCAAGCCGTCAATGGCAATTTCGCCGCCCTGCGAGGTGCTCAATCCGAAAAAGTTGACATCAAAAATGTTCTCCGAACTGAAGCCGCCACGAACCTTCACCCGATGAGCAGGGTCATTGTCATTATGAATCAATACTTTGCCGGCAGTCTTTCCGCCATCCTTGCTATAGGCCGAAATACCGGACGCATAAAAGTAATCCACATCCGTATTCAGGTTAATGGCCCCCGGATTTGCAATATCGATGAGACCGGAATTGCTGGCAATCCCCGCTGTCCACACCTGTGCCATGTACCCGACCTTCAGGTTCATGTTGACCGTTAAGTCCTTCTTGAACAAATTAATCCATACACCTTTTTCTTTGCTCGAAATGCCGACAGGTGCTTTCATATTTCCCGGATCGCCGGTCGCTCCACTTGCGTCCAAAACCGGTGCAATGACTACATGATCTCGAAACCAGTACGTCGGATTCGGGAAAAATTGGCTCAATACGTTTCGTTCTGAATATTCAGTATCTCGTTCTTTATCCCCAGTAATCGCCGTTGTAAAATGCATCAGGTCTTCCTTCGCTTCCGCACGTCCGGTGGTTTCGTTAAATGTCAGCGTGCTGAATCGCTGGCCATATTTCGGCGCGGTCAGGCTTTCCGCAATTTCCGCCTGCCCTTTGAGATTGCATTCGCCCGTCACATAGGCCTGATACGTCAGTTTGTTCGCCAACGCATTCAGTACATTCTGCCGCGTCTCGGCATTTTTCATATCGATGCCGTCGCTATCCGTGCGCAATACCACCATCGACCGCACCTTGTTCGACCGTTCCGCACTCTTAATCAGAATGTCCCCGCCCAGCATTTTCGTCGGGTTGGCCGCATCGTGACGATAGGCATAGATTTGCGGCTGGTCAAACAAATACTTGTCCACCGTGATGCCGTCTTCCCCTACCAGCATGACGTTGGCACCGCTTACAAATGCCTGCCCGGTCTTCGGCTTGAATGCCAGCATCTCAAATGACTTGACCATGCTCGGCGATGTCAATTGTTCCATAATTTCCGCACGGCCGGCCAATTTTCTTTCGCCCTTGGTATAGGCGGTGTAGTACAGTTTGTTCGCCATGTTGTTCAGTACGTTGTGTACTAAGATGCTGTCTGTCGTGTCAATGCCTTCCGCCGATGTCCGCAGGTACACCAAGGCCGGCATTTCCGACGGTCCGATGCTCGACGCTTTAATCGTGACATTGCCGCCCAAAATCGTCGTTGGCGTCGTCAAATCATGCCGAAATACATATGCTTTTTCCTGTTGCCAGTCATACAAATCGACTGTGATGTCTTCATCGCCGACATCAACGACGGCCGGCTCTGCGGCCCAGACGGAGGTGCACATCGCACCGCACATCAGTGAGCACAGCACCGCTCGTCCCAACCACCTGCGTTTTTGACTCATACAATCCCCTCCTGGAAATAAAATATCATGGCGGGTAAAGACGATACGGAACATCCCGTACCGCCTTTTCCCCGTTCATGACTTAGCACATGTGGCTCGCGTTCTGATCAGAACATCCAACGCAAGCCGAGATCCGCACGCCAGTCTTCCTTGAAGTCGCCGCCGAAGCTGCGTTCGAAGTTGCCGTAGATGTACGTGCTGTCGCTCAAGCGATGCGTACCGCCGACACCGACCAACAGCCACGTATCGCCGAAGTCGATTTCCGTGCGCGAGGTCGGTTCATTGACAGCCGAGTACGTTGCCCCCGTCTTGCCCATGAATTCATGCAATACCGACAATTTGGCAAAGACGTTCGTCCGGTCGGTTTGTTGTCCGACTTCCACTCCGATGCGTCCGACGAGGCTGTCAAATCCGTCTTGTTCGACGTGCAGTTTCTTGCCGCCGGCAAAGCTGCTCACCGCATCGTAGTCTTGTTTCATCAGGTGACCGTAGGTCATCGCCACTTGCGGTGTCACGTAGACGCCATTCGCGCGTTCGATTCGTTTGCCGTATTCAACGCCCGCCATGATGCCGTTCGTGTCGTATTCACCGACCAGGCTGTGCTTCATGTCGTTGTAAACGGTGTAGTTGTTCTTGACGCGGCTGCCTTTGAGTGTCAGGTCAAGGTAGCTGCCGTCCGTATCCGCTTTGGTCGCGTATCCTGTCACGCTCACCAGTTTCGTCGTGCCCGTGCCGGCCGCCGGGTACCGATTGTCGCCTTCGAGGTAGCTCAGTGCCACGCCCGCATGCCAGCCGCTCGCCAGTGCCTTGTCATAGCCGATTTGGACGGCTTTGACGTCGGTTTCCACGTCGGCGTTTTGTGCGTGGTAGCTCTGCTTGCCGCCGTAGATGCGTCCCCATGCGCCGTCCATGTCACCGCCGAGGCGAAGTTCGCCGAGACGTTTGGCGAGATCATCTTGTTCCGCACGCCACGACAGCATCGCGCCGGTCATGGCCGATTTCGCACCGCGCATCATCGCGGTTTCTTTCGGTCCGTAGATGATATCCGAATCGGTTTCGACTTGGTCTTCTCGTTCGGTAAAGAGGTATTGTCCTTGCCCGTTTGTCTTGTTCCAAACGATATTTTCCAGTCGTTTCGATGCGCTCTGCGCCGTCAAGCCTTCGGCGATTTCGACTGTACCGTTCAGCTTGTTTTCACCGTCCTTGTAGGCGTCGTAGTAGACTTTGCCTGCCAAGGCGTTGAGCGTCTTGCTGACGAGATTCCAGTCCGCCGCTTTCTTGGAACCGACGCGCAAACCGCTGCCGTCGGTCAGTACCCGAATGCGCGAGTTGTCCGCCGCGTGATTGATCTTCAGATCGTTACCGTACATCGTGGTCGGTTTGTTTTGGTCGTGCGCATAGATGAACGTCAGTTGGCCGCTGTAGTGTTGTACCGCGGTCGTGCCTTCGCCCGATCCTGTCATGTCGACCGTGCCGTTGCCGCCCAGTTGTTTCAGTCGGCTCGCACCCGTATTCTTCCAGGTACCGCCGTTCAGGTCGGCCGTGAGGTTGTCGTTTTCACTGATGCCTTCCCAGACCGCCGCATCGTTCAGGGCCAGCTGCATGTTGCCGCTGCCGGTGACGTTGCCTTTCAGCATGGCTTTGTTACCGTTCAAGCCTACTTTGGCGGTCGAGTTTTCTTTCGTTTCGATGCCTTTGATGAGGGTCGTTTCGCCCTTGGCGCTGTCAATGTATACGTCGCCGCCGCCCGCGCTGACGACCTTGTCGATGTCATACGCGCCGTCGGTCAGCAGGACACGGCTGTCCGTACCGTCCGCGGTGACGGTGCCGGCTTTCACGCTGCCCGCTTGCAGGGTGATACCGCCTTTATCCCGTGCCGTGACGTCGCCGGTAACGGCGAGGTCTTTGGTCGTGATGATGCTGCCTTCATCGGTCGCCGTGATGTTGCCTTTGGCTTGGCCGCCTTTGTCGAGGCTGACTTTGCCGCCGGCATGGGCGACAATGGCATCGGTCGCTGTCAGGTCGACCGCTTCCTCAGCAAGGACGGTCCCGTGATTGGTCGAGGTAATGGCCGTTTTCGCTTCGACAGTCGTTTTGCCGTTCAGCTTGACGACACCTTGGTCGGCGGTAATCGCCGTGCCGTTCTTGGTGTTGACGACGGCAGTGCCGTTCAGTTCGACTTTGCCTTGTTCATTGGCAAGTATGCCGTCGGCGGCATTGATGACCGTGTTTCCGTTGACCGTGACATTACCGTTTTTCGCGGTCACGCCCTGTGTATCGCTGTTGATTTCCAGTCCTTTCACATTGGCGGTGACGTTGTGACCGTCGGCTTGGATGGCCGTATCTTTGCTGTCCAGCCGCACGTTGCCTTTAGATTCGAGGTGAATGTCTTTCGTATCCGCCACGACCGCTTTGTCCGCCACGATTTGCGCCGGATCCGTCACCGGTGTGAAGTGATAGGTATCATCCGCCGCTTTGTAGATACCCGCGTCGGTGTAGGCTTTTTCGGATGCGGCCGTACCGTCGATTGTTTCCTTCATCGGGTTGACGACTTGCGTATCCGGTACCGCTTCGGTGAAGAGGTATTGCCCTTGGCCGGTTTCTTCTTTCCACGTCATATCTTCGAGACGTTTCGACGCGCTCTGCGCCGTCAGGCCTTCCGCGATTTCCACTTTGCCTTGGAGATGACGTTCGCCGTCTTTGTACGCCGTGTAGAATGCCTTGTTCGCCAGATTGTTCAGCGTGTAGCTGACGAGGTTCTTGTCCGCTGCACTTGCATCGGCGGCGGTGTTGAGTCCTTCGCCGTCCGTCCGCAAGGTCAGTACAGAGCCTTCGGTTGCCGTACCGATAGTAATCGTACCGCCCTTGATGGCAAGACCGTCCTTGGTGTCGGCCGGTTTGGCCGCGTCATGCGCATAGATGACGGTCGCATTGCCGCTGTAATTCTTAATGACTACATCACCGGTAACGCCATTCGTGCTTTCCACGATACCGGACGGGTTATCCGCGGTGGTCTTCCCGCTCAAACTTTCGCTGCTTGCAGTAAAGACATTCGCGCCGGTCATATCAATCACGCCGCCGGCCGTCGTCAGGTAGCCGATCTGTGCCGACACGGCTTCTCCCTGTTGATTTTTCTGATCCGCGGTCATCGCATTGTACCAGGTCGCGCCGTCTTTGAGCGTCAGCTGCATCTTCTCCTGCATGCTGAATCCGCGCCAGTAGGTATCGCTGCCTTCCGCCGTGATATTCATCGAGCCGTTGCCGAAACCCTTCCAGTACGCGCCGTCTTTCATCTTGATATTGACCGCACCGAACATCCCCTGCGTGACCCCGTACCCTTTGGTATCCGCGTAGTTGCCGATCCAGTGCGAGTTCTTGTCTTTCAGCCCGATATTGACCTGTCCCTTGGTTCCCATGCCGCCGTTGGTGACAATGTCACCTTCAATGACGGTATCGTATTCGCCGATGGTAAAGTCGCTGACTTTGTGCGCGTTTCCTGTTTCAGTGACATATTGACGGTTCGCCGCATTGACATTGACGATACCGTAATTTGCGGAAACGAACTCACCGTAGGCACGAATCGCCGCCCACGCACCGTTCACAGCCTTAATCGACCCGCCGCCGATATTGATGTCGGAGGCCACCGCGCTCACGGCTTCGTTCGACGCGTAGCCGTCCGCTGACGCCTTACCGTCCGCCACGACATCAACCAGACCTTCAATTGTGATTTCCGAGTGTTTCTTATCGCCGGATCTGGCAGCACTATTGCCGTTCATCGACTTGATACCGACACCGTTATTTTTTACTTTAGCATTGCCACGCAGTACAAGTACTTTGTCTTTGGCATTTTCGCCGCCGTTACGGATGAAGATTTTTCCGCCGCCGTCCACAAAGAGTGCCGCGGTCATGCCGCTGCCTTTGACATTGATGTTCATGGCGCCGGCATTTTGGATGTCAACGACGCCCGCACCGTCTACACGTCCCATCGGGGCAATGGCCGCAATACCGGTCTGTCCTGCTCCTTGGTTGTATTTCGCCCGGATGTTGAGCTTGTTCCCTCCCATATCCATGGTGACGCTGTTCGAGGTGACGGTGTTTTTGTCGTACTTAATTTTATTGCCGGCTTCATCATAGATAGGTGCCGAGCCGGAGATGGCCGCCGAGAGTCCATTAAACCACGGTCCGAATCCGACTTGATCGCGTTTTCCTTCCACTTTGTCGACAGTTCCGTCGATTTCAATCGTCGTTTCCTCTTTGGTAAAGCGATAGACACCGTCTTTCAAGACGCCTGCATCAACGTACGCCGTGTCGCGGTCCGCGCTACCCAGGATGGCTTTCCCGAATGTCGTTTCGGTCTGTTCCGCCGGAATGTCTTTTTCCGGTGTGAAGAGATATTGTCCTTGGCCGTCGGCTTCTTTCCATGTGATGTCTTCGAGGCGTTTCGATGCACTCTGCGCCGTCAGGCCTTCGGCGATTTCGACATGCCCTTTGAGGTGGCGTTCGCCATCTTTGTAGGCTGTGTAGAAAGCCTTGTTCGCGAGATTGTTCAAGGTCGCGCTGACGAGGTTCTTGTCGACCGCTTTGGCCGAGTCCATATTGAGACCTTTGTTGTCCGTGCGCAAGGTGATTTCGCTGTTTTCCGCCGCTTTCGTGATGACGATATTACCGCCGATCATTTCCAGTCCCGGCATCGCATCGCGCGCCGCAGTGGTCTTGTGGTCGTAAATGACCAGTGTGTGCCCGCTGTAGTTGTCAATGGTAATATCTTTGGCATCTTTCTGGACGATGACGCCCGCATGGTCGGCATCACTGCCGCCGTAAAGCTTGGTCAAGCGACTGCCCGTCCAGCCCTCAGAAGCAGTTCCCCGATGCATGCGATTTGTCCACGTCGCACCGTTTTGTAACCACAGATTCGTAATTCCCTGTGCCGCCAATTGGAAATGACCATCATCGATGCCTTTGTTTTTCGGTTTTCTCGAGACAGAATAGTCGCTGATACCATTCCAGTACGAATCTTTTGTCGTTAACGCGAGGTTTATCGTGGACGTTGCTAAATGCTGACGAATAGGCTCCTGGTCTTCCGACAGCTGGATTTCTGTATCCCGTTTCTCTGTACGAATGTCACCACCGATTTGTACATCAGATGTACCGGCCTGTTCATTTTTTACGTTAACCGAAATTTCGCCTTCCCCTGATGCACCTAAAGCAAATCCTTTCTTGGTATTCGGATCGACTGCGAACGTAAGCCCTTCAAGCGTAATCTTTGCACTATGTTTCGCAATAATGCCGTGCGCAAATTCCGCTGCCTTTGAGTCGATGGTCGTATCCCCATGAATCGTTAACGTCGTTTCTCCGCCAGCCCAGATACCGGAAGCGCGGCTCTTGCCACCACCGGCACTTTCTGCACGAATCACTAATTTGCCGGCTGTAATATCAACATGCGCCCCTTCTCCTGCCTTTTGTTTAAGGGCAATGCCATAGCGCCAGTCATCTCCTTTGGACTCGAGTGTAAGCGTTCCCCCTTTGGCATCGACCTGAATATTTGCCTCCTCAATCGGCTGAATCGGGTAGCTCTTTTCACTGTCAATCGTAATCGTACTGTCTTTGGTGAATTTGTAGGTACCGTCGGCTTGCTTGACACCGGCATCCACATAGACTTGATCCGTACCGCCGGTAATCGCTCGACTAAAAGTCCTTTCCATTTCCGGTGTGAAGAGGTATTGCCCTTGACCGTCGGCATCTTTCCATGTGATATCTTCCAAGCGTTTCGATACGCTCTGCGCCGTCAGGCCTTCGGCGATTTCGACTTTGCCTTTGAGATGGCGTTCGCCGTCTTTGTAGGCCGTGTAGAAGGCCTTATTCGCCAGATTGTTCAGCGTCGCGCTGACGAGATTTTTGTCCGCCGCTTTGGCGTCAGTTGTCATGTTGAGTCCGCTATTGTCCGTACGCAATGTCAGCGACGAACCTTCTGTTGCGGTATCTACGATAATTTTGCCACCGATAATCGTCAATCCGTCTTCGCTGTCCGCCGGTTTGAGCGTATCATGCGTATAAATGACGGTAGCATCACCGCTGTAGTTCTTGATATGGATGTCACCGGTATTCGAGCTTGCTTCATCCGTATGATGGTAGAAATACTGCCCGTAACGCGACGGTTTCCGCGCTGTACTGAACGCTTTCGCCCCTGTCATGTCAATCACACCATCATTCGATGTGAAATACTTGATACTATTATTTCCGGCAATTGTCTTGCCCTTAATCAAAGCATTGTGCCATACCGCTTGATTGTTCAGTGTCAAGCTCATATCACCGCCGAAGTGATACCCGCGCCAGTAGCTGCCCGCACCTTCGATGTACGCATTGACCGAACCGTTCGAGACACCTTTCCAATGAGCGCCGTCATGGATTTTGAGGTTGACCGCGCCGGCTTCTTGTGCCCCAATGATGATTTCCGGATTTTCGTCCGTATAGTTGCCTTCCCAATACGAATCCGCACCGCGCATACCGATATTGATTTGACCTCGATATCCCATGCCTCCTTTGGTAATCAAATCGCCGTCGATTTGTACCCGATTTGTGCCGGCCGTAAATGAACGTACATTTACCCCCGGTGATTTCACCCCCGTCTTAGCAGGAGGAACATCTCCGTAGACAATGTCGTTCGCATTGATATGAACCATACCGTAATCATTGGAAACAAATTGCCCATATGCCTGCACCGCCACCCATGCGTCATTGACCGTCTTGATGGAACCTCCACCGATCGTAATCGTCGATGCAACCGATCCGATAGCGGTATTGGATACATAGTTGTCCGCATTTCGTTTGCCATCAGCCGCAATATCCACCAAGCCGTCAATCGTAATTTTGCCGGTATTCATCGACTTCAGTCCGTTACCGGTATTGTCATCACTACCACTGGTCAACGAACGAATCGTCAGGATTTTGTTCTCCGCGTCCGCGCCGCCGTTATGAATAACAACTTCCCCACCAAGATTCGCAAATATCCCAATAGAGTACCCGTCGGCTTTTGTCGCAATGTCAATCGGTCCTGCATTGTCGATTTCCACTTTTGTCCCTTTACCGATACCTGCAATTGCCGCCCCGTGACCTTTGTAGCGGACATCCATGTGCAGAGCCTGATTGTTCATATCCATGTGAACACTGTTGTAGTGTCCTTCTTTTTGTTTGACGGGATTTCCTTCCTTATCTGTCTGCGGCATCGATCCGGAAATCGCCGCGGATAAATTCCTAATAACCCAAATGTCGCCGTACACAAGTTCACGTTTGTGCGACTCCGGATTGGCAATCCCGTCAATCTTAAATGTCGTTTCTTTGGTGAAGTTGTAACGACCGTCTTTCAATACACCTGTTTCCACATAATGTGTGTCCCGATCCTTGCTCCCCAATATCGCTATACCGAATGTCGTATCCGTCTGTTCCGCCGGAATGTCTTTTTCCGGCGTGAAGAGATATTGTCCTTGGCCGTCGGCTTCTTTCCATGTGATGTCTTCGAGGCGTTTCGATGCACTCTGCGCCGTCAGGCCTTCGGCGATTTCGACACGCCCTTTGAGGTGGCGTTCGCCATCTTTGTAGGCTGTGTAGAAAGCCTTGTTCGCGAGATTGTTCAAGGTCGCGCTGACGAGGTTCTTGTCGACCGCTTTGGCTGAGTCCATATTGAGACCTTTGTTGTCCGTGCGCAAGGTGATTTCGCTGTTTTCCGCCGCTTTCGTGATGACGATATTACCGCCTATCATTTCCAGTCCCGGCATCGCATCGCGCGCCGCAGTGGTCTTGTGGTCGTAAATGACCAGTGTGTGCCCGCTATAGTTGTCAATCGTGATGTCGTTCGTGTCTTTCTGGAAGATGACACCCCGATGTTCGGTATCGCTACCGCCGTAGAGATTCGTCAGGCGACTGCCCTTCCAGCCGGCCCAATCTTTCGTCGTCAAATTAGCCGCATTGCACGCCGCATTCTTCCATTGCGCGCCGTTTTGCAATGCCAAAGTCACCGCACCGGCAGTATAATGTTGCGAGTCATACTCGTCATAATCATCCGCCTCCGTGTTCACCACCGTGTAACCTACAAGTCCTTCCCATTCGGAATCTGTTCCCGACAGGCCGAGATTGACTTGTGCTTCCTGGTTCAATTTTTTGTTGTACTCACCGCCGGTTGCAAAACTCGTCGCCCACACGTCCCCGTGCAATTTGACCGTCTTGCCGGCGTCTTTTATCGCCCTGTCGGCATAGTTAACATTGACGACCGCAGATTCGTTCGGACTGTACACGCCGCCGGCCTTAACTGCAATCGCCGCACTGTTTTTGGCGTCCTTGTTTACGGTGATTTCCGTATTTCCGCCATTCAGGCTGATTTTGCCGTCATTCGTCGCATGAATACCGTAACTGATGTTGTCATTCTTCGTACTTACTTTCGTATCGGCATTGATATCAATCACATTACCCTTGCCGAAATTGTAAATCCCGTAGGCTTTAGTCGTAGCGCCGCTCTTGTGATTATTGACGACCACGTCCAGCTCTTTCCCGTTGATATGGACTTTCCCTTTGTCTCCGGATGCATTAATTCCGACCAACATGGACTTTTCGCCGTCAGTATGGATTGCTAATTTGTGGTCGACGTGGTTGATATTGACATCTCTGTTTCTCGAGATGTACACGCCTGCGATGTTCCCGCCGTACGGACTGATATCAATCGCAATCGTACTGTCTTTGGTAAAGTCATAATTCAAATCATGCTTGACGTGAGCATCGGCATATTCCTGATCCCGCTCGCCGGTAATTGGTTTATTGAATGTAGTCTTTGTTTGTTCACCGGCTTCTTCTTCCGGTGTGAAGAGGTATTGTCCTTGGCCGTCGGCATCTTTCCATGTGATGCCTTCGAGACGTTTCGACGCGCTCTGCGCCGTCAAGCCTTCGGCGATCTCTACATGCCCCTTGAGATGACGTTCGCCGTCTTTGTAGGCCGTGTAGAAGGCCTTATTCGCCAAGTTGTTCAACGTGGCACTGACCATGTTCTTGTCAGCCGCTGCCGCATCTTCGGCTGTGCTCAGGCCTTTGCCATCCGTCCGCAAGGTGATCTCGCTGTTTTCCGCTGCCTTATTAATGACGATATTACCGCCAATCATTTCCAATCCCAGGACAGCATCTCTGGCCGCGGTCGGATTGCGGTCGTAAATGACCAGCGTATGACCGCTGTAGTTGTCAATCGTGATGTCGTTCGTGTCTTTCTGGAAGATGACGCCCCGATGATCGGCATCGCTGCCGCCGTAGAGATTCGTCAGGCGACTGCCCTTCCAACCGGCATTGGCATGGCTTTCCGCCGTTTGGACATTCGTCCATGTCGCGCCGTTGTCCAGCCACAGATGGACTTCTCCAAATCCCACCTCAAAATCTTCATCAATTTTGTAATCGCTGATGCCTTTCCATGTGGAGTCCGCCGTATGCAGTCCGAGACATACTCGGCCGGTATTTCCCATCATCGAATCTTTCTCTGTATAAATATGCCCGAGAATCTCTGCTTTCTTGTTGCCGGCCGCGGTATTGTCTTCGTTCATATTGAAAGAAATCGTGCTGTCAGCTTGCGATACGCTTGCCTTGAGCGCTTGATGCGGTTTCGCGGTATCCGTATCCGTCATCACTCGACCGCCGCCGATGCGTACTGTTCCGTTCAGGGCAGAGACGCCGATTCCCTTCAGAGTGATATCCACATCATCTATGACCGTAACTGCCGCGCCTTTGCCTATCGCCAAAATCCCGACTCCCCCGCTAGCTTTCGGATCATTTTTCTCTGTAGCTGTTCCGTCAATGGTTACACTTTTTACCGTCACGTCGGTTTTCGGATACTTATTGGAGCCTTTCGCTACAATCCCTCGGGCGACTGTTCCGCCTTCCAATTTGTCGATGACGATATCGTGATTGATCGTCACGCTGCCGCCGTTTTGCGCCATGACGCCCTCAGCGGATCCATTTGTAGTCGAGGTAATGTGAATGGGTTGACCTTCTTTGCCATTGACAAAGGTCAGCGTCTTTCCGTCCGCCATGATCCCTGCCGTTTGTACGTCTTCATCGCCGGCATCCGCCTGAAGCGTAAGGCCGTGACCTTTCATATCGACGGTGATCGCATCTTCGCCCGTACCGTTGTAAGCGGCCGCCACATAAGAATTTTTACCGTTCGTCACTTTATCGCCGATGCCGGCTTTCGCGACTCTGTCCGCACTGAACGTTTCTGCCGTCTTGATTGGTCCGTCCGTCGGTTGTTCTTCTTCCGGCTTCGGAATGTACTGCCCCTGGCCGTCGGCATCTTTCCACGTGATGTCCTTCAAGAGTTTCGACGCGCTCTGCGCCGTCAAACCTTCGGCAACTTCCACCTTGCCGGTGAGATTCTTCTCGCCGGTCGCATAGGCGGTATAAAACGCCTTGTTGGCCAGTTTGTTCAAAGTATGATTGAGCAATTCTTTCTCGACATCGGACGCGCCGACCGACGTGTTTAGGCCGTCACCGTTGGTACGCAGCGTGACCGACGACGCGGGTTCGGCCTTACTGATGATTAAGTTGCCGCCCTTGATACTGAGGCCGTCATTTTCATACAGGACGGTCGTGTGGCCACTGTAATTGTCAATCGTCAAATCCTTGCTGTCTTTTTGGAAGATGACACCGGCTTGCGACGCATCACTACCGCCGGTCAATGTCGTCACGCGACTCTTTTCGCCCGCGCCGACATCTTCATTGTCTTCCGCATAGCGTGTGTTGCGCGGATTGTTCAGCCAGAGTGCCCCGTTTTGCAATGTCAGGGACGTATTCCCGCCGTTATCGATAATGCCGTGCAAGTAGGACTGATTATTTGTCAACGCCAAATTGACGGTGCCTGTATTCAGTGCAAATACGTCACCGTCCAATTGGACCTTATGATCGCCCGGCGTCTTGCCGTCACTGCCAGTATTGACATTGACCGTACCGAGATAGGATCCCACGCTATAGTAGCCGTACTTCGTGCCGGACGGCACGACAATCCGGCCGCCGCCGATGCTGACCTTGCTGTCTTGCCCGCGCGTGGTAATCCCGTTCCCGTAAACAGCCAAATCGACATTACCGTCGACAGTAATCTCGCTCTTATCGACCGTCGTCAAAAGCCCCGTACTGTTAAAGCGGGAATAGACATTGTCCATGTTGGCAGCAATGCCCCAATCGGATCCGTCACGCTTGCGAATCGACAAATCTCCATGAATGGCAATCCGCGATGAAGCGGAGGCTTCATTTGATTTTTCACCCCAACGATCGAACTTCTCGATGGCCACACCGTGACCGCCGTACCCGCCGTACATGTACAGGTCGACGTCACCCGTAATATCAATCGTACTGCTTTTATCTTTAGCAGCATCATTCCAGATACCGTGCGTGATGGCATTTCCTCTGGCCGCATTGACGACCGTCTCAATGTTCAGTCGCCCTGCCGTGATGGTCGCATTTTTCCCGTTTGCGACGTAAATTCCTACCGGCGAACCGAAATGGGTACTCGACTCGATATCAATGATGTGACCGCCCGCCTGAATGTCCGCATCATTGCCGTCGCGTACGAGCATGCCGGCAAAGGCATTGGTCTTCAAATCCCCCAAATCGTCCTTTGTTTTGCGGGCGATACGGATGTCGCTGTCAAACCGGTATTTCGCATAGTCTGAGGTCGCCCCCCGATACCGCTTGTCCGCCTTCGTCGCCGTGAGGGTGTCATCATATTTCGTCACCCCGGCCGGCGTTTCCGCTTTGGCATTTTGGTAGATGTTGATTCCCTGCGGTGCTTTTTGTGCAAATGATGACAAATTCCCGGCGATTTTGTCGCCACCGACGACACTCACCGAGTTAAACATCATATGGTTTTCTTCCGTAGAAAATTGTCTGGCTTCCCAAGCGCGCGTCGGTTTCGTCGCTCCGTCCGTATATACAAACAAGTAGCTGCCGACTTCCGTCCAAAGTCGTTTGGTATAGTAGTCATAATCCACGCGTCCGAACCAGCCCGTATTCGGCGACATATCCACGACCTTTTCCCACGCTTCGGGCTGTTCTGCCAACAAATTGGACACGGTCGTTTTCCATACCTGGTACTGATTGACCTTGCCGCCTTCCAGCCCGTAACTCAAGATATACGCTTGACCGTCCGGTGTAATTCTCGCATTGTAAAAATCGGAAAAATGATTCTCCAGATTCTCGGTCACATTTTCGGGGAGCGTCGCCTTATGATGGAGGGTTTCACTCGCATTCCGGTGCCCCAGTCCGGCGTCAAGATTCCCCTTAACGATAAATATACCCGATTCCGGGTTGCGCTCGCCGCCGTAATGCTGCATCCCACCGATGCAGTTCAAAATATAGCTGTCGTTGTACTTATTGATCCGAACGGAGTCGACATTACGTCCGATCGGTGCCGCCCCGCGAAATTTCAAGGTGTTGTCCGGCCTGACCTCATATTGCGCCATAAAGCCGTCATGGTATTGTTTCCACCCCTGCTTCTTATCGTTTACATTATAGGCGACCAAGAGATGGTTGCCTTCCATGTATACGCCTTCCGCATGAAGGGTTACATATGCCGGGTCATAGCTGAACGGCACACGGCCATCTTGATGAGCAGTTTTCAAATCGTCCAACACCGTCTCGACCTTCAAGGTCAAATTTTCATTATCCTTGATTTTATTGCCCTCAATTGTCCCGGCGGCGACAACGCCATTATCATAATCCGCCATAAAGATATGGGTCCCGTTTGATGCTGCGCCGTGCGGATTGGCAGCTGCTTTCACAATCCCTTCCGCCACAATTTCCGGCGGGTTGCTGTCCGGACTGACAATCATCAACGGCTTGAGATCGTCCGTGCTGTAATTGTATTGACGCAATAACATCAAGTTTTGTCCGTTGATGACGACGCCCGGATAGAGCCCCGGATCACGGTTCAGATCTTTCATCAAGCCCGCTGTCGGGGCCGCATCTACATGTGTCGTCACCCTCGATCCCGTCACACCGCCCAACTGACTGGTCCCATAATCGGACGGCACCGTCAAGGCCAAGAGGGCCGCCTGCGCAGTCGGTACTGCACAAAGCGATGCCCCCATCACGGTCGCCAGCACCGCCGCTTGCCATTTTTTAGAATGTACTTTCCCTGTGTGCTTAGCCATACTCTCCTCCTAGAACTCATAGCGAATCGAACCGTAATAGGTACGTCCCTGCACCACATAGTCCGGATTAATGTAACCGTCCGGCGTAGCAAAAATTTTCGACCACATTTTCAATTGCGGTCCCGCATTAAATACATCATTGCAACCGAATGTCAGTTGCCAATGGTCCTTAGGCTTCCACTTCAGCCCCAAGTTGACCGTCGTCAGCGAAGGCACCGGCGCGCCGGTCCAGTAGGAATACTCACCGCCGCGTTTATCTTTTCCGTAATTGGTGAAGTACTCGTCCGTATAGTGCACTTCCCCGAATACACTGAACCGGTCATTCGCCGCCCAATCCAGTCGTAAGTTACCTTCCCATTCCGGCTGGTAGGTCGCCCAAATATCACGATAGTCATACCCGAGCTCAGTCACCCGCTGCTGGGCATGCATCTTCGTCCGCGTCAATTGTGCCTGCAGACTCAGCTTGCCCCAGGTCCAATTGGTCTGCAATTCAATCCCGTTCGCCTTACCGCGATTGTCATTGTAGTACGACCAGAAATCCAGTCCGGCACGAAACAGCATCAGCATCCGGTCGGAGTTGCGCCAGAAGTAGGTCATCGTCACACTGTTGTTATCGTGCGGCGTCCACAATACACTCATGTCAAACTGGCGCCCGTATTCCGGCCGCGGAAAGACCGACCCGACGACGACTTTGTTGCCGTCACGATGCTTGATGGCCGGTGCGGGCAATATCCCCGCGCCGTCGCCGGCAATTTCATACATATTCAGCAGACGGAAATACGTGCCACCCGTCGCACGCAAGGTCAGCTTGTCATTCACGATTTTCTTGATACCGAGCTGCCAAGTCACCTTGTCATCGGTTTGCGTATCTTTTTCGTGAATCCAGTGGAAATGTACGTAATCCAGGCGCTTGCCGTCACTGTAACCGATAATCTTCGAGCGATTATAGCGAAGCGCCGGCGTCACGATCACGCTTCCCTCGTCATCCAGCGTAATGCTGTCCTGTACCTGTACATTCAAGATTTCCTGATCATATTTGTTACGCGTCTGCGCAAGTGTCTCACCGATGACACCGCTCATCGCCTTGTCCATCAGCGACCCGTCGACATTCAGACGTTCGCGGGAATAGTTCGCTTGGAAGTCGAGCATTTGCCGATCACTCAGCCGATAGCTGCCGTCCACCTGCACATTGTATTTATTGGACTTATACCGGCTCCATTCTCGCAGAGGGATGTTTTGCCAGCGGAAGTTGTCCGGCCACTGCAGTTTGATTTCGGTCAGGTATTTTTTATCCTCTCGGCTGTAGTCAACCCTCCATCCCCATTCCAAATCACCGTTCTGATTGCGGTTTTGGACGAGAATTTCTTTATTGTCCAGACGTTGACGGCGACTAGACGCATAGTAAATCGCTTCCGTATCGACCATCAAATTCGTTACCGCATCCAGCCGCGAATCGCCCCACAAACTGTCCGGCATGTGACGATTGAGCCGCCCCCAGCTGCCTTTCACCATCCAATTGTTATTTTGCCATTTCAAAATCCCGTCAATCCGTTTACGGTCGTTGAACATCCGGTGCCGATTCGGGTCTTTAATCGCGCGATACTTACGCTTTTCCTTCTCTTCAGTCGCTTCCCCGTCCGCCAGTATTTTCGCCCACTTTTCGCGCTCACCGTTTTTATCGGGATCGGCCTCTTTCTCCCACCGATCCGCGGTGACCTCACCTTCCCTTTGGGCTTCCCGTGATACGTGGTCGTGAACAAATTTGTTTTTCATTTCGTCCGGTAACGTACCTGCATCACCTGTTTCATAGCCAGGTGAGTACCACTCAGACGAAAACGACTCCCAGTAGAAATCTTCCAGTGTTTTCCCGTTCACGAGTTCATCCGCATAAAAATCTGCAAATGACATTTTATATCTACGGAGATAGTTGTCATTGACCTTTGCTTTGAAATCGTCCCAACGCCCCGTGGCAAGCATATCGTCTTTGAACAGTTTCTCGACAGGTACAAGTTCTTTCTCCAATCCGCTTTGCATTAGCTTATTAACCCTGTTGTAGGCACCGCCTTTGATATTGGCTCGCATGTCGCCATTGCGGACATAATCCAGCCATGCATCTTCATGTTGCTTATAATAGTCCCACTTTTCATCGGGGAGCGTCACTACGCGGGAGTACCGCACACCATCGACATTACGTTCATGGAGATTCGCAATCGTCTTACGTGTCTCCTCGTTGCCCTCGGCGAATATATGCATTTGATCAAAGACACGCTTTTCATCACGTTCCGCTGCATAGTTTTGATACGGAAAATCGCCGTCATGGGTCTCATAATTGATGCCGGCGAGTAAGCTGCCGCCACCGAGCGGTGAGACTACCTCGAGCGAAGCCGTCCGACCGCCGAAGGACAGTTTGCCCACTTCGGCGGAAATATTGGACTTCGTCGGTTTCTTCGTGACGATATTGACGACCCCGCCAATAAATGTACCGCCGAAACGCGCCGGAATATAGCCGCGATAGACTTCAATACGTTCGACGTTTTTCACGGGAATGGTGGAGATATCCACCGCGGCATCCCCGCCGCGATTGGACAATACGCCGTCCACAAATATCCCGACCTGCGCCGCCGTCGAACCGCGTACGGTCACCGTCGTGTACTGGCCTTTCCCGTTGACCTCACGCACGTGCACCCCCGGTACTTTTTTCAACAGTTCCGGCAATTCTTTCTGTTCGCCTTTGTATTCTTCCGGACGAATCACTGTCACCGTCCCCGGCGAGAGTTTTGCCTCCCACTGCGGCCGTTTTGCCTCTACCGTGACAGTCTCCAGTACGGCCATTTCTTCCCCGTCCGCCGCTGCTGCTGCGACATCCGTGCCGCCCCACCAGACGGTCGTCACGGAGCACATCGCCAAAAGCAACATCCGCGTCTTGCGGGCGGTTAATCCTTTTTTCTGTCGGTTCATTTTTCTCCACTCCCTGCTGTGTATACGCTCCTCATCTGTCAACTTTTGAGATAATTTCTCAAATAAAAAAATGCGAGCCAAAGAAATCCTCAGCGAGAATCTCTTTGTTTCGCATACAAAAGTACAATCGTGGCGCCCTGGCTTAGATCATCATTGCTTTTCTTCCCGCGACGGACTTTCGAAAAACAACTCCCCTTACAGTTGCGTAACAGCTTTGGATTTGCACCTAATTCCCCACTGATTACCCTATTGACGGCATGCGTAACCGACAGACGCGTGCACGTCTTTTGTTCAGTATACCAATACATAAATATGTCGTCAAGAGATATATGATATTCATTATAGTAATTTACTTTGTTTTATTCAATTTTTATTAATTTATTTTGTATTTAATTATTTTCACTCTATCCAACAAAAAACGAAGACCCGCGGGTCTTCGTTTTCCACCGTTTGAAACTACATCTGCCTTTTCAGCAATTATGGCAGTCGTCGTACTGCACGGCACAGTGTATCCGTGCGGCCATACCTATCCGCAGGCTACACCTTCCTTGTACCGAAGCGACATCATCAGAACATCCAACGCATGCCCAGGTCGGCTCGCCATTCCGTTTCGACATCCCCGCCGAAACTCCGTTCCAAACTGCCGTACAGATAGGTCGTATCACTCAATTGATGCGTGCCGCCCAATCCCACTACCAGCCATGTATCGCCAAAATCCTGCTCGGTAACGCTCGTCGGTTCTCCGGCCGCCTGATAGGTAGTCGCAACTTTGCCTTTCCATTCATGAAGTACCGACAGCTTGGCGTACAGGTTGGTGCCGGCGGTTTCTTTGCCGATACTGACACCCGCGCGACCGATGAGACTGTCGAAATCACCCTGCTCAACATGCATCACTTTGCCGCCGGCATAATCACTCTTGGCATCATAATCTTGCGCGACGAGTTTGCTGTAAATCAGCTCCAGCTGCGGAACGAAGTACACCCCGTTACCGCGTGACATTTTCTTGCCGCATTCCGCACTCAGGACCATGCCGTTCGTTCGGTAATTTCCTTCCAACTTATTCTGCAAATCATTGTATACCGTGTAGTCGGTATTGACTCGTCCGCCTTTGGCGACGACATCCAAGTAGCTGCCGTCTTGATTGACTTTCGTGCCGTACACGGCCAAGCTCGCCACGGTCGTCGTTCCGTTGCCGCCCAGGCGATAGGTATTGTCACCGTCAATGTAACTGAACGCCAGACCTGCTTTCCAATTTCCGCGCAGTATTTTATCGTACCCTACTTGCACGGCCTTGAATTTTGTCTGATAGTCGGCGTTATCTTTGTCGTACTTTACTTTGCCGCCGTAAATGCGTCCCCACGCTCCCGTGTCCCCGTTGCCGAAACGAACGTCGCCGAGACGTTTGCCCAGATCGTTGCTTTCTTCTCGCCAGGTCAACATCGCACCGGTCATGGCCGATTTCGCGCCGCGCATCATGGCCGTTTCTTTCGGACCGTAAATAATCTCACCATCCGGTGTACGGATGTCACGAGCGTCGCCAAAGTAGCCTTGCCCGCTTTCCTGACGATACTTAATCGTACCGAACTTCATCAAGGCGCTGTAGGCTGTCAGTCCTTCGGCAATTTCGGCCGTGCCGGTCAAATTGCGTTCACCGTCAACATACCTCTTGTAGGTCAATTTGCCGGCCAGCCCGTTCAACACGTCGCGTACTTTGTCCGCATCGTGAATGTCAATACCGTCGTTATCCGTCCGCAAGCGGATTTGCGCTCCTTTGTCTGCATGGCCGATGACTACACCGCCGCCATAGACTTCGCTCGGATTTTCCGCATTATGCTTATAGATATAGAGCTGTTTATCACCGGCGTAATAGTGCCGCATCGTTTTATCTGTATCATCTTTACCAACATAGACGACGTCCGCTCGCGGGCCTTCCTGCGGATGCGGATTTGTTTCTACCTTATCCGCTGCCAGTATCCCCTGTCCGTCCGCCTCTTGGAATGCGACATTGCCCCGTTTGATCCATGCGGCACTGTACGAAGTCAATCCTTCGGCGATCTGCGCTTTGGCGTCGAGGTGGCGTTCGCCGTCAATATACCCCAAATAGTACAACTTATTGGCCATACCGTTCAATACAGCTTTCACGGTATCTTCCTCTTCCAGGTCTGCTTTGGACAGCGCATCGGTAATCAATGTAACCGAGGCGTTTTTGTTGTCCGTCTGCACCGCATGATGAATCGAAAGTCCGCCAATATGACCAAAGTTCGCCACATCGTCGGGATTGTGTTTCATGAAGAAATTGGCATAGCCGCTGAAGTTTTCCACTTCGATTTTTTCTTTACTCGTTTGGTAGATATCCCCGGCGGTTTCCGCAGAGTCTCCCCCGTGAAGCGAAGTAATCAACGAAGACCGATCGCGAATCGCTTCCGGACCGGACCAGGGATGGAACAATTGCGGAATGTTATTCCATCTTGCGCCGTTTTGCAACCACAGATTCAGACTCGGATTATTGCTGCCGTACATCTGCCCCTCAAAGAGTGAGTTGGCGGTCGTAAAGGCCAGGTTAATCGTACCGCCATACCCGTAATAGTCCGTTGCGGCCGCCGCATTACCGTACAAAACAAAGTCGTTTTTGCCGACAGACGTCACCTTCCCATTTTCATCCGTAATCACATTGATGTTGACCTGTCCTTTCCCGACTGTCCAGACCGCATCATATTTTTCCGCTTCAATCCGGCCGCCACCGAGCGTAATGTTGCCGCCACGGGCAAACACCGATGCGCCATAGCGTGATTTGATGTCGACAAGCCCTTTAATCGTAATCGAGTTGTCGTTTTTGTACTCGGCATCTTTGTTGCGGAAAGTTTCCAGCGTCCGGTAATTCATTTCATACCCAGGGCTGTCGATACCGCCACGCATCGTCACCACATGGTCCGCCAAATTACCCTGATCGTTATTGATGACAACATGGGCGCCGGTCGGTGTCGGCTGGGCGCTGGATGCCCGAATGACACTACCGTAATAATAGTTGGCATTGGACGTCAGATTGATTTTCCCCGGATTATTAATCGTAATCGTACCTTCTCGAGCCGCCATAATCGCCGCGCTGGTCCACATCGGTTGTGAACCGGTGGTTCCTGCTTCCGGAAACGCCGCCAGGTCAATGTCCAGATTGTGACCATGCATATCCATCGTATACGAAGGTCCGGCTGCACTCTTGGCCCCGAACCCGCCGTGATACAAATCTTTACCGAAGTTGTTGACTAAGCCGTAATAAAATGCGCCCCACGCCATTTGCCGATGGTCTTTGGTTTTCTTTTCCAAAATATAGGTATCTTTGGTGAAATTAAAGACGGATTTTTCCGCGTCATAGACATCCGCATAGGCTTGGTCATCAGGCGCATAACCGGTAATCGACGATGTATACGGCGCAAATATTTTTCCGATTCCCGCTTTCCCCGTCGACTCGTCAAATACAAGTTCGCTTAAATACTTCGATATGGAAGCGGCCGTCAGCCCTTCTTGGATTTCCGCCGTACCGCTGAGTTGCCGCTCTCCCTTCGCATAATTCGCATAGGTCAGTTTAGCGGCAAGATTAGCCAGCACCTTTTCCACCGTCGCCGCATCGGTCGTATCGATACCGTCAATCGGCGTCGCTACCGTAATGGAGGAGGGTGATTCCGACGTGATGGTTTCCTTTTTCTCCCCCATGCCTTCTGATACCACTACGAGAGGCTTAGCCGCTTCAATCGTCAAGTCACCGCCGATGATATCGGCTACATTTTCCGTACCGTGCTGATACACAAACGTACCGTGGCCACTGTACTCCTTGATATGCAATTTGTTACCACTCATATTCACATAGCCGCGAATCCCGGGCGTGTCCCCGCCGACAAATTTTGTAAGCGTCACATCGTCGGTAGCGGACGACTTGATATTCCACAAGCCGCTGTTGCGAATATGAAGGGAGCCGTTGTCATGCAGGAAGCTCCCTGTCCACTGCGCACCGTTCAGTTCCGTTTTGCCGTCACTTGCACTGTTTCCCGTCCACTTCCCGCCTTGCATGCGAAGGTCGACATGGCCGACGACATCACCGATAAATGTACCGCCGACCGTCACATTGATATGACTATCTGCATGGTTGTCAGTCACGATATTGCCGACAATTCCGTTAACCTTCCCGATATTGATTTTGCCACCGGTATTGGCTATGATAGCATCTTTGCCGGCCGCCGTGATGGCCATATTTTTTAGCTCGATCTTCCCACCGTCATACGCGTACAACGCGGCCCCCTTCGGAGAAGATATCATCATTCTTTCATCATCTCTGGCTTTGGGATGATTGGTGATGACACCGTTCTTGCCTGCTTTAAGACCGACCGTCGTATCGCCGTTCAAATCAAATGTAATATTTCCTCTGAGGGCAACTTCACTTGGTTTCGTGCCGGTATTACCTGCATAGACGCCCACTGCCTGCGTACCTTTCACCTTCACCGTGCCTTTACCGGTACTGAACAACACCGGACTCGCCGTATTCGCGTAGATTCCGTACGCTTCCGAATCAGGCAAGGAGGACGCATCCGCAATGACCGTCAGTGTAGGCATGTACGTCGAACTTCCTTCCATATTCGTCACTCCGCTCACGCGATTGGAGGATCGTAGCGCCGCATACACATGATCATCCGCCGCCGCAAACATCGGACGAATCGTATACTCCCCGCTAGGGGTCAACCAATACCCTTCCGCTGTCCATTCATATTCCGAATCCGGTGCACCGTTGTTTTGTAATACGCTGTGAAATTCTCCGCCGGACAGTACAAATTTCGTCGGGTGTTCACTGTGTTTATCTTCGAACTGAACATCGTACTTCCGCAAGACGGTCGTCTCGCCGCCTTTTTCATCGATAATTTTCACCTGAGGACTGACACGCCAACGTTGTTTGGCAACACTATTGTGAATTTTTTCTTTCACTTTATCCGTTATTTTTTGAATGTCTGCCGGAGTCATCTTCATGAAGTTCTCCGCCTTGACTACCAGGCTCGGACTAATGTATTGTTTCTCCTTATTGGACGTGATTTTAATATTTCCGCCGATAAGTTGCTCCGTCGACGTATCCCACTTATACAAATATGAAGCCGTGAAATCTTCTGTCGGGTCGCTGATGACCACCCCGCCCGCATTCTCCGGAGCCGTCATGTCGACCGTTTCCGCATGACCTGCCAGAGGGATCAAAACCATACTCCCCGTCAATAAGAATCGAAGAATCTTTTTCTGTAAACCCGTTTTTTTCATGATTATTTCCCCTTTCATCATGGTATGCTGTGCCACCGTGCAATTCCCTACCCCGTCCCCCTTCGGTATATCTATCGCATGCTGCACGCCTCTCGACATATCCGCCAATCCCTGTTTCGGCTTCCTGAGATAAACAAAAAATGCGAATCCCCAAAGTTCTCAGTGAGGAACTCTTGGTTTCGCATATAAAAGTACAATCGTGGCGCCCTGGCTTAGATCCTCATTGCTTTTCTTCCTGCGACGGACCTTCGAAAAACAACTCCCCTTACAGTTGCGTAACAGCTTTGGATTTGCACCTAATTCCCCACTGATTACGATATCGACAGTATGCATACCTAATGGTCACACACGTCTTGTTTAGTATACCAAGTCCCTATTATGCTGTCAACGAATTTTCTATATCTTTAGATACACTTTCTTTTTTTTATTCTTATTTTTCATCAATCATTATGTTTTTCTTTGCTTGAAAACTAAAAACGAAGACCTGACGGTCTTCGTTTTTAGCTGTGTGACGGCCATTTATTTCTCACGACCGGACGTCGTATTACCTTCTGTCACCGCATCTGCCGCAATGGAGTCCGTCTCCGACGCTTTCTTCTCATGCCGCATCTCGGCTTGTGCCGGTGTCGCGGTTTGTTTGTCCGCGCGCAGACGGCGTTCTTTTTCTTTCGGCGTCACAACGGCAAAGGTAAACTGTCCGTCTCCCTCGATGATGTATTCGGTATCGAGACGTACTTTGGATTTTTCCGTCGCGTCGTCTTCCGGTTTGGCGGGTGCCGTCTCACCGGCATGGAGGTAGCCCGGCAGTCGTTCCGGCTCGTGGCCGTGAATCACCGCACCGCCGCCGCCTTCCCGTTCATCCGGCACGGCGGAGACCCCGCTTTCGAGTATTTCCACGACAATCTGATAGTTGCGGTCTTCATTCTCCAGGCGGTGTCGCAGATCTTCAAAGTCCTTATAGCTGCGCAGCCGTTCCAGGATTTCATCCGTCAGGTTCAGCTGCTGTTTTTGGATGAGGTAGGGGAGCGGGGTGACGCCGCCGCCACGCACTTCCAGTGTCATCTCGCCGAGCGGTTGATCTTTCGGCACGTGAAAGACGAGGTGCCGATAGGTCTCCGGCTCGCGATACGGCCGCAGACGCACGCGAATATAAATGTCATCGCCCGGGCTGACGACCGACGGGGTCGCCGATGCATCCAAAATCTCCGCCACGCGACGCTCCTGGGTAATTTCCATATCCATGCGAATGCCGCGCAGGCGATAGTCGGTGAAGGGATTTTTCGCCAATATTTCCAAGACATTGTACAGCTCGTCGACGGAGCGTTCACTGACGGAGCGGCGCGAATAGTACATATTCGTCCGCGTCAAGGGCTTCAGTTTCGCATCTTGCGGTGTCAGGGTATAGGTGAACTTCACCGTCCCGCGACCGGCGCGATCGAGCGTCTTTTGCGCCAGGTCAAAGGCCCCCGTCGCCGCCAATACCGGCGTCAGTTGCGGGTCTTCGACCATGCGCACGTCGGCACGACGCACTTCCCCCGTGTCCGTATCGACAATACGCATCGACATCGGTACGGCGGCCGGCGTGAGATGCATGCGGCCGGCGATACCCGCACCGCGATCTTGCGTAATCTTGCCGACTTCACTGCCGATAGAGCCGAGCTTAAACGCGGAGTTGACCGAAGGCACCACCGTAAAGATGTACGAGTTATGCATGAAGTAATCGAGTGTACCGCGTTTCAAAAACGGATGCCCGAACGCCACAATCCGGTCGCCGTCTACATGAGTGACCGTCCCGACGGCACCGAGCTTCAAATCGCCCGTCATCAGGGTCGCCGCGACCGCGCCACCGGCTTCGAGCGGATGCGCTTCGGCATCGTATGTTCCCGCCGCGCCCGTACTGTACGGGACTAAATGAAAGGGCGCGAGTTTGTCGGTCAGGTACGCCAGCGATTCCGCGGAAAATCCGCTCGCCATCACCGGTGTCGCGAGCGGTACTAGTCCCGGCTCCGTCGGCGGCAGCCAGCGGCGATTGCGCGAGTCTTCTACCGTCCACAATTTCAGCATGTCGCCGATGGGGGTGACCATGCCGATTTTACCGTCGGCAAAGCCCCAGCCGTAGGCAATCGCGCCGACGAGTTTGCCGTCGATATAGACGGGACTGCCGCTCATCCCTTGGGCGATTCCGCCGGCTTTGTCGATGACGGGTCCCGATACCCGCACCAAAATCAAATCGCCCGACGGGCCGCGTTGCTTCATCACGCCGAGTACGTCCACGTCAAAGGTGTCGATGCGGTCACCCGCAACGACGGTCTTGGCGATACCGTGCATCCCCTCGCGGACGGATTCGACCGGCATAAATTCCGTCGCCGTTGCGGCGATTGTCGCGCCCGCCCACAGCACCGCCGCCAACAGGGTGCGACCGGCACGCATTCCGATTCGTTTCATCAATTCGTTTCCACCACGGCGACCGCGCCGCCTTTTTCGACTCGATCACCGACCGCCACATCGACGCGAACGACCTTGCCGTCCGCCGTCGCTCGGGCCGCCGGCATCGAACCGGCCAATGATTCGACTTCGACCAGCGTGTCACCTTCTTTGACCGTCGTGCCGACCGTCACCGCCTTGGTGACCTTACCGGATAATACCGTCGTATGGACGATAGCCTGCGCAGCCGCCATGACCGCACCGCAGACCGCCAATGCGGCCGCCAACCAAAAAATCCGTCGTGTGCTGATAGATTTCATTATTACCACCTCGTATCGTTAGTATACCTGTTTGCTTCTTGCCGCTCAGGCGCCGCCGAGCGAATCGCGCAAGCGATCCATCTGTAATAGCGCTTTGCCCGCGCCCAGTACGACCGTAAAAAGCGGGTCTTCCGCCACATACACGGGCATGCCCAGCTGATGCGTCAAGTACGGGGCCAATCCCTGCAAGCGAGCACCGCCGCCGACAAGCAACATCCCGTTCAGCCGCACCCATTGCGACAACTCCGGCGTACACCGCAGCAGCAGTGCTTCCGCGTCGGCGATAATCGGTGCCACCGCTTCGCACAGTACCGGCTGCAACTGTTGCGCCGTCACGGTGACCGCGACGGGCAGTCCCGTCTCGACGGAAGTGCCGGCACATTCCAGCGAGTGCGGCGCCCCCTCACGCAAATCCGCCACCCGGCACGTGAGTCGCTCCGCCGTCCGCGGGCCGATGCGTACGCCGCATTCACGACGCACCGCCCGCGCCACCAAGCGATTCCACTCACCCGTCCCCGCTCTCCGCCAAGCGGCATGGACAATACCGCGGGCATTGACGAGCGCCATGTCCGTCGTCCCCGCGCCGATATCCGCTACCAGCAATCCCGGTGTCGACGCCTGTTCCAAATCCGATCCGTACGCTGCCGCAAGCGGGGCTTCCATGCCGACCGTCTTGCGGGTACCGACCTGTGCCGCCGTCTCCAAGACCGCGCGCCGTTCGACAGCGGTCAGTCCCGTCCCCACCGCGGCAATCATCCGCGGGCGGGAACGCCATCCCGTGAGATAGGGGTCAACCAAGCGCGACAGCAAGTCTACAGCCGCCTCAAAATCGGTCACCGCGCCGTGCCGAATCGGATAAATCAACCGCATCCCTTCCGGCACCGCACCCTCCAGTGCCGCCGCCGCCTGTCCGACCGCAATGATTTCCCGCGACGCGTCGTCAACTAAGAGCACGCTCGGCTCGCGCACGACGACCCCGCGGCCGCGGATATACACCACGGTATTGGCACTGCCCAAATCCACCGCCACGTCCGTCACGGCTACCGCATTCAGCCGTTCGAACAGCGACGGCCCTGTCCGCCGCGCCCGCCGCCTAGTCCTCTTCACGCCGCTCAATGTCCGCTCCCAAGGCCTGTAATTTTTCGACAAAATGGTCGTAGCCGCGATCGATATGGTGCAGATGGCCGACTTCCGTCACGCCCTGCGCCGCCAGTCCGGCCAGTACCAGCGCCGCCCCGGCGCGCAAGTCCGTCGCGTTGACCGGACAGCCTTCCAGTCGGGGTACCCCCTCGATGACCGCACTGCCGCCCTCGATTTTAATCGCAGCCCCCATCCGTTTCAACTCGTTGACATGCATAAACCGATTTTCAAACACGGTCTCCGTCACGACGCTCGTGCCTTCGGCGATTGTCGTCAACGCCATAAATTGCGCTTGCATATCCGTCGGAAAACCGGGGTACGGGAGCGTCTTGATATCGGCCGCCCGCAGCCGGTCCGGCCCGACCACCCGCACGCCGTTGATATCTTCTACGACCGCCGCCCCCGCTTCCTTGAGTTTGGCAATCAACGGCTTGACGTGTTCGGCGAGTGTGTTTTCCACATAAATATCGCCGCGGGTCATGGCGGCCGCCACCATAAACGTCCCCGCTTCAATCCGGTCGGGAATGACATTGTGCGTGACACCGTGCAACTCCTCGACGCCGTCGACACGAATGACATTCGTACCCGCACCGCGAATCCGCGCCCCCATACTGTTCAAAAATGTCACCAGGTCGACGATTTCCGGCTCTTCCGCCGCATTTTCGATGACGGTGTGTCCCTTGGCGAGCGATGCCGCCATCAACACATTTTCCGTCGCGCCGACACTCGGAAAATCGAGATATATCTGCGCGCCTTTGAGTCCGCGCGGGACGACGGCTTCGACAAAACCATGGCCGATTTCAATCTCCGCCCCGAGCGCGGCAAACGCTTTCAGGTGCAAATCAATCGGGCGCGTCCCGATGGCGCAACCGCCGGGGAGCGAAATCTTCGCGTGACCCAAGCGGGCGAGTAGCGGCCCCATGACCAGGAACGAGGCCCGCATCTTGCTGACCCATTCATACGGTGCTTCATGCGAGGTGAGCGTCTTCGCGTCAAATACCAATTCCCGCTCATGCGTATCGACCCGCACCCCCAGATGTGACAGGACATTGCAAATCGTCACCACATCTTCCAATTGCGGAATATCGGGCAATCGGCTCGGCGTCACGGGGAGCATCGTCGCGGCAATAATCGGCAGGACGGCGTTCTTCGCACTGCTGACCCGTACCCGTCCGCTGAGCGGTCGGCCCCCTTTAATGTATAATTTTTCCAAAACGGCATTCCTCCACTTATCGGTCATGTCGATCGTCTCTACTTGTTCTCTTTATCATACCAATTCCCTATCTTTTTTTCAATTCATGCCCCGCTATTTCCACGGTGCGCAATCAAAAAGCGACACCTCGTGTCGCTAGTTCGTCACCATCTCTTCTTCCCATTCCGAGCGCTCGACCTGCGCGCCGTTGTCCGTCAAGTACGCCCCGACCAGACTCTGCAAGCGGCGGGTATCGACCTCCGCCAGTACGGCCGCACTCTCGTCGCCCACGCGGTCGATGACCGTCACGTCCCGATAGACGGAAAACCCGTAGACAGAGCCGTTGAAAAAGGCGGAATCATATTCATAATCCAATACTTCCTGAATGGATGCACGCAACTCTTTGCCGTACTGCCTGACATCGACGGCAAAGACATCGCTGAGCATCTGCCACGGAGCGGCAAACACATACAGCGTCTCCGTCCCCGCTCCCAAATCGACTTCCCGTTTGCGATAGGCCAGCATGTCTTCCTCCTCGCCGTGCCGACCGGTCGCCGGCCACGTTCTTACCGCTATTATACCAAATCCGTACCGCGAATAAAAACAAGCGCCGCGACCGCTCACTCGCGCCGCTCGTCGCCGTCTTGCAAATTTCACATGATTGGCGCTCTCCGCACCGCCGCTGCGCAGCGCGCCGTCGCCCGTACCGCGCTGCGCATGCCGACCGATGCCCGCCGCGCTGGCGGTTTTACGCCGTCTTGCCCCGGCGCGACGCCCGTACGGGAGGTATGCATTCCGCTCACAATTCGCATCATTCCGCTTACAATGTACATTTGTCACTTGCTTATGGGCGCAGGCGATGACTATAATAGAAGCCAAGTGGTATAACGGTAAGTAAGTAGTTAGACAAAGGGAGGCTGTGTATGAGCAGTGAAACGCCGGTTATCACACCGGAAAAACCGAAGGGAATCCTCGGATTTATTGAACGGGTCGGGAATAAAGTCCCGGATATTACGATTTTGTTTATCAGTGCCTTTGTGATTGTGTGCCTGATTTCCGCCGCCTTGGCGCAAATGACATTCTCGTATATCAATCCGGTCACGGAAAAACCGATTCAGATTATCAACATGTTGCAACCGCAACAGCTTGTTACCTTGATGACCAAGATGGTCACCAACTATTCCGGATTCCCGCCGCTGGGGATGGTCATCGTGGCCACGCTGGGGATTGCGATTGCCGACGGCGCCGGCTACATCAATGCCGGCCTCAAAAAACTGCTGTCCTTTACGCCGAAAGCGGCGCTGACGCCGATTATCATCCTCGCCGGTATGCTCAGCCACATCGGGCCGGATACGGGCTATGTTATCATCATCCCGATTGCGGCGTACATGTTCTACGCATCGGGCAAGCACCCGCTCGCCGGGATCGCGGCCTCGTTTGCGGGGATTGCGGGCGCGTTTGCCGCCAACTACACCCCCAGTGCGATTGACCCCGTCATCCAGGGCTTCACGCAGAGTGCCGCCCAAATCATCGACCCGTCGTACATGGTCAATGTCCTGTGCAACTACTTCTACATGCTGGCGGCGACCTTTGTCGTCATCCCGACCTGCTGGTACATCACGGAACGCATCGTCGAGCCCTGGCTGTGGAAAATGTACCCGATTGATTTGTCGTCGGACATGGCGGAAGAGTCGCACAAGCCGCTGACGGCCAAAGAAAATCGTGCGTTTTACATCGCTAGTGCCGTCTTGGTCTTGATGCTCGTGGGGCTTTTTGTGTCGCTCGCGTCGCCGGATTCGGCATGGCGCTCGCCCGACGGTGAAATCGCCAGCTTCAAAGCGCCGATTGTGCAATCGCTGGTCGCCTTGATTTTCGTCATTGCCGGCGGTACGGGGCTCGTCTACGGGATTCTCGCCGGTACATTCAAAAGTCCGAAGGACTTCACCGCGTCCATGGAAACGATGACGCATACCCTGGTACAGTTGATTGTCTTCTACTTCTTTGCGGCGCAGTTCCTCTATGCGTTCAACGCCTCGCAAATCGGCATCCTGATCGCGGTCTCGGGGGCGGATTTCCTGCGTTCGCTGGCCTTGCCGCCGCAACTGACCATCGGCGGGATTATCATCTTCGTCGGGCTGCTGAATCTCATTATTACGTCGGCATCGGCAAAATGGGCGATTCTCGCGCCGATTTTTGTGCCGATGCTGATGGGCGTCGGGATTGCACCGGAGTTGACCCAGATGGCGTTCCGCGTCAGCGACTCGGCCGTCAACGTCGTCACCCCGATGTTTGCATTCTATCCGCTCATCATCACCTACTGCCAGAAATATGTCAAAGAAACCGGTATCGGTACCCTCAGCTCGATGATGCTGCCGTACACTATCGGTTTGCTCTTGGCATTGACGGCCACCCTGTACGTGTTCTGGTACATGGACCTGCCGCTCGGCTTACAGTCCAGCTACCTCTACCCGCGTCAATAATCTGTAGAAAGGAAGGATTGTCATGAAAGATCAGTTACTCACCCGTTTTTTGCGCTATGTCGCCATCCCCAGTCAAAGTGATGCGAGCGCGACCCAAGTCCCCAGCTCCGCAGGCCAATGGGACATGGCGCGCCACTTGAAGCAAGAACTCGAAGCACTCGGCTGCACCGAGATTCATCTCAGCGAGCACTGCTGCCTGACGGCCAAACTGCCGCGGACGGAAGGCGTCTCGCCGGATACGCCGGCGGTCGGTTTCTGCGCGCACCTTGATACCGTCGATGTGAATCTCTCGCCGGAAATTCATCCGCAAGTCGTCCGCGACTATGACGGCGGTGTCATCACCCTGAATGCGGACAAGCAAGTCTTCCTCGACCCGGCGGAACATCCGGAAGTATTGGCCTACCAAGGCGACGACATCGTCGTGACCGACGGCACCTCCGTCCTCGGCGCCGACGACAAGGCCGCCTTGACGGCGATTATGGAAGCGCTCACGACGCTGGCCAAGGGCGACACGCCGCACGGCGATATCTACGTCGCCTTCGTTCCCGATGAAGAAATCGGCCTGCGCGGCTCGAAAGCGCTCGAACTCGACCGCTTCCCCGTCGCCTACGCCTACACGCTCGACAGCTGTGAAATCGGCGAAGTCGTCTACGAAACCTTCAACGCCGGCTCGGGTCTGCTCACCGTACACGGCGTCAGCGCGCATCCGATGTCCGCAAAAGGCGTGCTGGTCAATCCGATCCTCGTCGCGGTCGACTTCATCACCATGTTCAACCGCCTGGAAACGCCGGAAAACACCGACGGTACGGACGGCTATGTCTGGATGGAAGGCATCAGCGGCAACGCCAGCACTGCGACCGTCACGATGAATATCCGCGATCACCACCGCGACCGCTACGAACAGCGCAAAGACTATATCCGCCAAGCGACGGAGCTCTTGCGCAAGCGTCACCCGCGCGCCAAGATTGAGCTCGAGCTGACCGACGTCTACGCCAACATCAAGGACGCCGTCACCGACGACAACCATGCCGCCATCGACCACATTTACGAAGCGATGAAACGTCTCGGCATTACGCCGAAGACGCTGTCCATGCGCGGCGGCACGGACGGCTCGTACCTCTCGTCGCAAGGACTGCTCACTCCGAACTTTTTCACCGGCGGGCACAACTTCCACTCCGTGTGTGAGTTTTTGCCGCTCGGCTCCCTCGAAAAAGCCTACGAGATGGTGCTCACCGTCATCGGACTCGTCCGCGATGAAAAGAAACAATAACGACACAAGTAAAAAACGCACCCGCGGGTGCGTTTTTTTACTTGCCTGTTTTTTCGATTTCTCTCAGCCTGCCTGCATCCCCTTTCGCATCGGCACCTCGTACCATGTCGATGTATTACCGTACCGTGCGCCTATACTGCCCGCACCGGCCCGCCGCCACGCAAGGCGGTACGCACATCCGCACCGGCCTGCCGCTCGCCGGCGCCCGAGTATTGTTTGCATCGATTATTCCGCCACAACCTGCCTCACCGTTCATCGCCGCGGCAATAAAAAACGAACCCGCCACGGTTCGGGTTCGTTTGTATGCTCAGCGGCGCCGCCGCGAGCGTTGCAAGACCAAGATAATCGGTGTCACGATGACGGCCGCGCCGATGGCTTCGGGAATACCGTTCACCGTACAAATGCCGATGATGATATTGATGACATTTTCGACGGGAATATGCCGCATTTCCGCAAACTCTTTGGCATAGAGCAGGTACGTCCCGCCCATGACCATGGCGGTATTGGACATCGACGTCACCAGCGCCGACACCGCCACGCGAATCGCCGTCGGTCCCGGCATCGAGCGATACACCAAGTAGGCAATCAGCCCGAGCAGTACCCGCGGCAACACCGAAATCAGCGGGTTAATAAAGACGATACTCATCAACGTCGGTGCGATGATGTTTTGCAACAGACTGAAACAGCCGAAAATCAAGCCGATCAGCATGCCGACGCGCGGACCTTCCATAATCGCGCCGATAATCGTCGGAATGTGCAAAATCGTCGCTTTCATAAAGACCAAATTGATAAATCCGTAACCGGTCAGCCCCAAGAGAGCGGTAATGCCCCCCAACAAGCCGACGGTGGTGAGTTGGCGCGTCGTCAAAAACGGCGCGCGTTTGGGCGTCGACGGTGTCGACGCATCTTCTACAGTGTGTGTCATGGTATACCTCCGTTCTTATTCCTCTCCGGATATAAGTCGTGTGACCATCGCCTCACGTCTCTCCCTTGCGGTTCGGTTCCGCGGATACCGACCATATGCAAGTTCATATGCATTGTAAAAACTTTTCCTCCGTTTGTCAAGGCGATATATTCTTTTTGTATCCCCGTCTCCGCCGTCATTCGTTTTCGGCGACCGATATGGTACAATAGACCATATTATCGACAAAAGGAGTTCACATGGACTGGCTATATCAATTTATGTCGGAGTGGGGCTACTGGGCACTGCTCCTGACAATGATTTTGGAAAATATGAATATCCCGATTCCCAGTGAAGTGGTGCTGGGATTTGCGGGCTTTTTGGTGTCGCAAGACGTATTCACCTACTGGGCGGCGGTCGCTGTCGGTACACTGGCCGGTATCATCGGCTCCCTGCTCTCGTATGCCATCGGCTACTACGGCGGACGGCCGCTGCTGCTCCGCTACGGCCGCTACGTCATGCTCCGCCAACACGAACTGCATCGGGCGGACGACTGGTTTCAGCGCTACGGCGGCATTGCCGTCTTTACGGGACGACTGCTCCCCGGCGTGCGGACCTTCATCTCACTCCCTGCGGGTATGGCGCGCTATCCCCTGCTCCCCTTCATCGCCTACACCGTCCTCGGTACGATTCCCTGGACGATGCTGCTCGTCTGGGCGGGCATGACCCTGGGCGAACACTGGCAACAACTGCTCGAATACGATATGGAAATCATGCTGGCCGGCGGCGTGATTGCGCTGCTCGCGTATCTCTTTTATCGCTGGCGACGCCGGCAAGAACAAGACAACTGACCTGCGGAAGTCACCGCACAATAAAAACCGTTCCGACATCGGAACGGTTTTCTTGTATGCACATGCGCGCTTACGCTTGTGTATCGCTTGCGTTGCGTTCTTTCGTTGTCTCCGTTGTTTCGGTTGCGTCGGCCGTTTCGACGGCATCGCCGTCCGCACTGCCCGCCTCCGCCGCATCGTCCGACACCGTCGGCGCCGCGCCGCCCTCATCGGGGTAGAGGATGCGCGCTTCCTGCACCAGCTGATTGACAATCTGCGCATTTACGCCGCGCACCAAACTGCTCATGCGGAACAAATCGATAATCCCCCAAATGACAAATCCCGCGCCCGTAAACCAGTACAGCAAATTCAACAACGGCTTGCCCAGGTAGAAATAATGCACCCCGAACAGCACCATGCAAATATATGACGTCGAGGTCTTTTTCGCCCGTTGTTCATACGCCATCAGGACATGCCCGCGCTGTTTTTCGCCGAGCCCCTGAACGGCCGCCAATTCTCTTGCTTCCATATGTCAATCCTCCTTTGACAACTGCCTTGCGATTTCCCTGCGCTTATTATAATTTAATCTTTTCAACAAGTCAATGTAATTCTCCTGCACGTACAATAAAAGACCGTACACCGTACGGTCTTTTACTTCATCGCCCGTTTATTTCACCGCAGGGCCGAAAAACGCCGCCGCGATATCCGCCACCGCCGCCGGGTGCGCCGCATAGCAATCCGCCCCGATATCGGCCGCGTACTGCTCGTTGAGCACCGCGCCGCCGACGACCACGCGCACGTCGGGGAGTTCGCGTTTGAGCAGGGCAATCGTCTCCTGCATGGACACGACCGTCGTCGTCATCAGCGCGCTGAGCCCCACCAGCCGCGCATCATACTTGCGGCAGGCGTCGAGTACGGTCTGCGGCGCGACATCCTTGCCGAGGTCGATAATCCGATAGCCGTAATTTTCCAAGACGACTTTGACGATATTTTTGCCGATATCGTGCACATCGTGCCGCACCGTCGCCAGCACAATCGTCCCGCGTGCCGACGCCTGCTCACCCGCCGCCGCCAACCGGCGCTTCACTTCGGCAAACGCGACCTGGGCGGTTTGCGACGCCCGAATGAGTTGCGGCAAAAACAGCTCCTGCGTTTCAAACCGGCGCCCCACTTCATTGAGTGCGCCGATGAGGTCGTCATTGACCACATCGAGCGGCGCCTTGCGGGTAAGCAGCTCTTTTGTCAAGCGCAATGTCTCCGCCTCGAGCCCGTCGACAATCGCCGCCAGTATCGTCGGCGCCGCCGGCTCGGCTTGCGTTTCGACCGTCGCCTGCGCCCGTGCAATCCACTCGCGCGCCCCGACATCCACCCCCGTCAGCACCCGATACGCGGCCAGCGTGTCCGTCATCCCTCGGTCGCCGGGATTGGCAATCGGCGCATCGAGCCCGTGGGCGAGTGCCATTTGCAAAAACGTCCGATTGATAATCGGGCGATTCGGCATGCCGAAAGAAATATTGCTCACGCCGAGTGCCGTGGCGACACCGAGCTCACGCTTGACCGCCGCGACCGCGTCCGCGGTAATACGGGCGTTGTCCGCGCCCGTACCGAGAGTCAGCGTCAGACAGTCGATGAGGATATTTTCCCGCGGGATACCCGCCGCCAGAGCCCGCGCGACAATCCGCTCCGCCAGCCGCACGCGCCCCGCCGCCGTCTCGGGAATACCGTCCTCGTCCAAAGTCAGCCCCAAGACGCATGCGCCGTATTGCGCGGCAATCGGGAGCACTTGTGCCAGGCTCTCCGCACCCGCATTGACCGAGTTGAGCAGCGGTTTGCCCGCATACGCCCGTGCCGCCGCCGCCAGTGCCGCGGGCGACGCCGAATCAAGGACCAGCGGCGTCCCCGCCACCGCCTGCACGGCGCGTACCGCCTGCGGCAACAGCACCGTTTCATCGACTCCCGACGTACCGACATTGACATCGAGCAACGCCGCACCTTCGCGACGCTGGACGACCGCCTCGCGCACAACGCGATCGAGCGCACCGCGGCGCAATTCCTCCTGCAACGCCTTCTTGCCCGTCGGATTAATCCGCTCCCCGATGAGCACCGGCCCTTGCCCGATGACCACCGTCTCCGCATACGACGACACGCGCGTCACGGGCGTCACCGCCGGCCGCGTGCCGTGTACCTCCCGCCGCAACCGATGCAAGCGGGCAATCAATGCGGGATTCGTACCGCAACACCCGCCGACCATCTCTACGCCGCGTTCCAAAAAATACCGCATCTCCGCCAAATGCGCTTCGACATCGAGATGACTGTGCCCGTCCGCATCGGGAATACCTCCGTTCGGCTGGACAATCAGCGGCAGTCTCGTCGCCGTCAGCAAAGTATCGACCAGCGGCCGCGTTTCCGCCGCCCCGAACGAGCAATTAATCCCGATGGCCGTCACCCCGAGGCCTTCGAGCGTCGTCGCCATCGTGACGACATCCGTCCCCGTAAAGGTCCGCCCCGTGTGCTCAAAACTCATCGACGCCACAATCGGCAAGGTACTGTATTCCCTCGCCGCCAGCACCGCCCATTTCAACTCCGCCAAATCGGTCTGCGTCTCGATGAGCAGCAAATCCGCCCCCTGCGCCGCACCGATTTCGACTTGCTCGCGATACAGCGCAAAGGCGCGTTCCGCGGGCATGTCACCGGCCGGTGCGAGCAACGCCCCGATCGGACCGATATCGAGCGCCAGATAAATCGGCCGCTCACCGTACTCGCGCAGGTAGCGTTCCCGCGCGCGCCGCGCACATCCGAATGCCGCCGATATCAGCGCTTCGGGCGTCGTGTCCGCGCCGGCACATTTGTAACCGTTGGCGCCGAAGGTATCCGTCGTGATCACGTCGGCACCGCTCACGAGATAATCGTAATGAATCGCCTCGATGAGCTCGGGCGCATACAGCACGCACGCATCGGGCGCAACCTGCAAATCCGGCCGCCGCTGTTGGACTTCCGTCCCCATCGCGCCGTCAAACAGCACGGTATGTGTCTTGCACCAAGTCGCAAACGGAATCATTCGGCGCCTCCTTTCTCTCTCCCCGTCAAAAAGATAATCGACTTCTCCGGCACCATCAAGTGCCCGTCCGTCACATGGACACCGATACGTTTCGGGAGTTCGAGTACCCCCGCAAGCCGCTGATTGAGCGCCAGCGGGACGTCGCCGTAGCCGGGACTGAACCGCATCGTCGTCGCCCCGAACCGATGCTGCAAGTACGCGGCATACGCATCGACCAGCACCGATGCCGTCGCATCGACCGCCACCCCCAGCGCGGGCTCGGCCGCCATCCATTCCCGAATCGTGCGATACACATCCTGCCCGATAGTACAACCGCAGACGATGACCTCGTCACAGGCGGCAAAGAGCCGCGCCAGTGACCGGTACGGCAGGGACAGCTCGCCCCAGTGACCGCCCTGCGCGTCGCTGCGCCACGGCCGGACGAGATGCACCTCGCGGTACACCGCCGCCGCATCGACAATCTCGCGCGCCCGCACGAGCCAGCGGCGATCGTCCTCGCTGACGTGGCGTCGTTTGTGCCGCAAGAACCGCAACACATCCGCTTCATCAAAAAAATCAGCCGGCGTTCGTTCCACGATGTTCCTCCTTGCATGTCTGCAGCGTCCGGCCGATGCCCTGCGTCACCGCCCGCGCCACCTCCGGCCGATTCATCACATAGAGATGAATGCCGTCCGCTCCCGATGCCAGCAAATCGATAATCTGCTCGCACGCATACGCAATCCCCGCATCATACATCGCCTCCGGCGCATGCTCGTAGCGATCGAGCATCCGGCGGAATTTCGGCGGCAGGCTCGCCCCCGACAGCGCCGTCATGCGCACAATTTGCGCCTTGTTCAAACAGGGCATAATCCCCGCGGAAATCGGGACATTGATATCGATACTGCGCGCCGTTTCCAAAAAGCGGAAAAACGCGTCGTTGTCAAAAAACAGCTGACTGACCAAAAAATCCGCCCCCGCGTTCACCTTGTCCCGCAAGCGAATCAAGTCCGCCGTCAGACTGCGCGCCTCCGTGTGGCCTTCCGGATACGTCGCCGCCCCGATACAAAAATCATGCTGCCCGCGCACATACGCCACCAATTCGTCAGCATGCTGAAAGCCGTCCGCCGGCGTCTCGCTGTCGGCGCGCCGGTCACCGCGCAACAAGAGCGTATTCTCGATGCCCGCCGCCTCGATATCGCGCAGCATCGCCGTAAGCTCCGCCCGCGAATAGCCGACGCAAGTCAAATGCATCAGCGGCTCAATCCCCAGCCCGCTGCGGATATATTCCGCCAGCTTGAGCGTCAGCCGACCGCGTGCCGCCCCCGCCGCGCCGAACGTCACCGACATAAAATCCGGCCCCCATTGCGCGATGTCGTGCAAGGTCGCCACCATATTGTCAAAATCTCCCTCGCGCTTCGGCGGAAATACTTCAAACGAATACAACGGACCTTCCTGCAAAAACTTCTCCTTGATGGACATGACAGTCTCCTTTCGCAACAAAAAAGCCCTCGCCCTGATTCACTCAGGGACGAGGACACTCGTGGTACCACCCTACTTCGTCTGCCGTGCAGACCTCATTCATGTACGGCTCGGCGAGCGATACACTAGTGCGTTGACGGGCACACCCGGCACGACCTTGCCTTGCGGCTCAGCCGGCAGCTCCGAGGCCATCTTCCGCAACGTTTCCAATCGCCCGTTTGCACCGACCCGGGCTCTCTGTAGATTGTCCGCACTGCGTACTCTTCTCTTCATCGCCTTTGGCATGGTTAAATTATAGGCATCATACCAAATCCGTGCGCCGTTTGTCAAACGCTTTTTGAAACTATCATCCGTTTCTTACCGATTCCCAATCGCTTCCCGTGCCCGTGCCGTGTCGCCGAACACGTACGGCCGTTCGTGCGTCCACGCCGTCGGCTGCGCGTAGCCCAGCGTCACTTCGGCCGCGCCTTCGTCGCCGATACCGTACCCCGTGCGTTCCGGCACCGGTGTCGGCACGGCGGTCGTCGTCACCAGCGCCCGCGCGACGAGTTCCGCCACGCCCGTCCCGACGGAACCGACCGCGACCGTCGTCACATCAAGATACGCCAGCCCGAGCGCCACACCGGACGCCGCCAGCCATTCGTCCGCCGTCAAGACCGCGCCCGCTTCGCGCGCTTGCAGCAGTACCGCCGCCATGCGTTGCCAGCCGCCGGCCGTCTCCCCGCGCAATAGCGGCGCCCAGTCCGCGACCGCGGGCGGCAAGACGCCGTCCTTTACCTGCCACGACACGCGGCGCCCGACCATGCCGAAAATCGACGTTTCCTCCGTATCGACTTCGACATGCACGCCGCACCGCGCCCATTCGGCTTGCCAGTACGCAGCGGGGACGCCGAGATCGGCCAGCGCGCCCAGCCACGCCGCCGCATCCGGAATCACCGGCGCCGCCAACACCCGTTCCATCAACGCACCTCTTCTCTCTGCCGTCCTTTGCCCGGCCCGTCTTCCGCGACGGTCACGCCTGCCGTCCCGAAAGTCTTCATCTCATTGAGCATATCGAGCGCACCGTCGAGCAGCGACAAGCCCAACACCGAGCCGAGCCCCTGCGCCAAGGTGAAATCATAATGCAAGTACCCCTGCAATCCCAACTGCTGTAACTGCAATTGCTGGAGCGGATTCGTATACGCCGCCGACGAAAACAGATACGCCTTCGCCCGCGGGGCAATCGTCACCGCCGCCAGTGCCGCCGCGCCCGTGACCGCATTGTCGATGACGACCGCCATGCGCGATGCCGCCGCGCCCAAGATGACGCCGACGAGCATCGCAATCGACGCCGAGCCGTAGCGCGCCAGTACCGTTTCCGGTTCACGCGTCGCCAGCTCCCAATCGTCGCCGACCGCACCGGCACCGGCGGCTTCCATCTTGGCGGCAAGTTCCGGTCCGAGAAACGCCGCCGTCACCGCCAGCGCCGAAAGTTCCGCCCGCTCACCGATATCCCCCAGCCCGAGCAGGCGCACACCGCTGTCGGCCAGTTGCATCGCGACCTGTACACCGAACGCCACCGCCTCCGCGCACGCCTCTTGGCTGAGCGCCTCGCGCGTCTGCGGCCGGCGGCTGCCCGCTTGCCACTTGTGTACCATGATACCGTCCACGCCGCTCACATCGCGCTCCAATCCGACATCGGCCAGGTACACCGCCGCGCCGATATCCCGCGCGACCGCACTCACCGGTGCGACACCGCCCGCAATCAAAAGCGCTTCCTCATAGCTCGAGGCGCCGTGACCGACATTGGCCTCGCTGTCAATCGCCGCGTCCGCCGCCGCAATCACGACCGCTTTGCGCAAATCACGCGGCTTGACCGTCCCGCAGATACCCGCCAGCCGCACCGCCATGACTTCCATCTCCGCCAGCGATCCGAGCGGCTTGGTCAAATTGTCCACATAGTCGCGACATTGTTCCTCAATCGCCGCATCCGGCACGGGGATGCGTTCGTTCCATGCTGCTATCATTGTGCCGCACCTCCCGCCTGTTGCCATTCCTCCGTCGTCAAGGTGTCGCGATATATCGAGAGCGCATGCTCGAGCATCCGCATCTGTACCGAGGCCCCCGACGCTTCACCGAGACGAAATCCCAAATCGACATACGCCTCCGCATCCAGCGCCGCCAGCGCCCGCCGATGTGCCTGCTCCGCCGACAGATGCGACGCCATCACATAATGCCGGCTCGCCGGTGCGAGCGATTTGGCGACATGCGCGCAAGCCGTCGTATTGAACCCGTCGATAATCACCAGCGCGCCGTACGCCGCCGCGCCCAAAATGACGCCGGCAATCACGCCGAATTCAAACCCGCCGACCTTTGTCAATATATCCAAGCCGTCGGTCGGGTCGGGGCGGTTCACGTCCAACGCCTGCGCGACGATGCCGATCTTGCGGCGCAAGCGTTCATCCGAGATATTCGTCCCGCGCCCCGTCACCTCTTCCGCCGTCCAGCCGCGAAACGCGCCAATCATTGCCGCCGCCGTCGTCGTATTGGAAATCCCCATCTCGCCGACGGAAAACAGCCGATAGCCGCGGTCGATGCAGCCTTTGACCGTGTCGATACCGATCTGAAGTGCCTGCAACGCCTGCTCGCGCGTCATCGCCGGCCCTTGGCTCATATCCGCCGTGCCCCATGCGATTTTGCGATGCACCAGTCCCGGCACGCCGCTCATATCCGCCGCAATCCCCGCGTCGATGACGGTCATATCCGCCCCCGCATAGTGAGCGAGCGCATTGGCCCCGGCGCCTTTGCTGATTAAATAATTGCGCGTCATATCCACCGTCACCGAGACCGGATAGGCGGACAGCTTATACTTGGAAATCCCGTGATCGCCCGCTGCCAAAATCATCATTTTCTTCGCATCGGGCGGATTCTCCTCGCCGAGCGCGGCCGCATATTGCGTCACGATTTCTGCCAATTTCCCCGCATCTCCCGCGCCGAGATGCAGCTTGTCCCAACGTGCCCGTACCCGTGCCGCCACCTCCGGCGACGGTATCCGTATCGCGGCACACAATTGTTCTACTTCGTTCACTGTTTGCCTCGCTTTCCCCGCCCGTCCGTGCGGGCAGTCCGTTGTGTGTATTATACCATGCGGGCGCCGTGCAGACACCCCGCCGCGCTTGAAACAAACCCCCGCAAACGGTACAATACAAGTAACAAGACCCGATAGTCGTGACAAAGAAGGAGGAATCGATATGAACTTTTCGCAATTATATACCGACGGTGCTTGGGTGGCACCGCTCAGTACCGACCGCATCGCCGTCGAAAATCCGGCGACACGCGAAATCATCGCGCATGTCCCCGCCTGCGGACAGGCGGACACCGACCGCGCCGTCGCGGCCGCCAAAGCCGCCGCCCCGCGCTGGCAAGCGACCGCCCCCGCCGCGCGCATCGAGATGGCCCGGCGCGCCCTCGAGCACTTGCTTGCCGCACGCGACGACATCATCGAGCTGGAAATCGCCGAACTCGGCAGCTCACGCAAACAGACCGTCGCGGCGCATTTTGAATTTCAAGTCCAACGCATCCGCACCTTTATCCGACTGGCGGAAAGCATCCCCTGGGAAACGAAACTCGAGCATTCGACCATGCTGCGCGAGCCCTTCGGCGTCGTCGCGGCGATTACGCCGTGGAACTATCCCCTCGGCCAGGTCGTCCAAAAACTCCTGCCCGCCCTGCTCACGGGCAACACCGTCGTTCTGAAACCGAGTCAACACACCCCGCTGACCGTCTACTACCTCGTCGATGCGTTTCATCAGGCGGGACTGCCGGCGGGCGTGCTCAATCTCGTCACCGGCCGCGGCGGTGAAGTCGGTGACCGCCTGTCCGCCCATCCCGATGTGGATATGATTTCGTTTACGGGCTCGACCTCCGGCGGGATTACCGTCGCGCAAAAGGCCCTGCAGACCGTCAAGCAAATCCACCTGGAACTCGGCGGCAAATCGCCGCTGCTGCTGCTGCCCGGCGGCGATGCGACCGTCGCGGCGCGCGTCACCCTCGGCTCCTTGCTGCCCAACTGCGGCCAGACCTGCTCGGCACTCTCGCGCCTCCTCGTCCCGATGAACCGCAAAGAAGAAGCGGAAGCCGCCGTACGGCAGGAACTCGCCCGCTATACCGTCGGCGATCCGACCGATCCCGCCACCGACATCGGCTGTCTGTCCGGCCGCCGCCAATACGACAAAGTCCGCCACTACATCGAGCAAGGACTGGCGGAAGGCGCGACCATGATCACGGGCAGCGTCCCGCCGGCCGATCCGCAAGGCGGCTACTTCGTCGAGCCTGTCATCTTTACCGACGTCACGCCGCAGATGACGATCGCCCGAGAAGAAATCTTCGGCCCGGTGCTGTCCGTTCTCACCTATACCGACATTGATGAAGGCGTGCGCCTTGCCAACGACACCGTCTACGGCCTCAATGCCGCCGTCTGCGGCCCGCACGCCGAAGCCGTCCGCGTCGCCAAACGCATCCGCTCGGGCAACGTCTACATCAACGACGCGCCGCGCGACATCACTGCCCCCTTCGGCGGCTACAAGCAGTCCGGCATCGGTCGCGAAGGCGGCATGGTCGGCCTGCTCGACTTCACGCAGACGAAAGTCATCTTTGACGAAACGCGCGAATAACGATGCTCCTCGGCACACAAAAACGACTCCGCTTAAGCGGAGTCGTTTTTACTATGCACGCTATCAGCGAAACTCTTGCACCAGCGTATCGAAAAACGCCTGCGACGGCAGGCATACCGCATTGACCAGCGGCACCTCATCCAGCCCGATCGCGTCTTCATAACAGCCGCTGTTCTCGTTCTCATAGATGACACCGGTGACGAGCCCGTCGGTTTCCGCCAGCATCTGCAGCGCCGCCGCCGGATCGTGCACATCGTAGCCCTCCCGCTCGTCCAGCGAGGTGAGGTTTTCCTTGAACCAGTCGTACGTATTGTACTTGTTGTACGTCACGCACGGGGTAAAGACATTGATATAGGAAAATCCCCGATGCGCCATACCGCGTATGATGATGTCCACCAGCTCCTTGCGGTTGCGCGCGTACCCTTGCGCGACAAATCCCGCTCCCGCCGTAATCGCCATCGACGTGACCGCCAGCGGCGTTTCGATATTGCCCTCCGGCGTAGTTTTCGTCACAAATCCCTGACTCGAACGCGGACTGGTCTGCCCCTTCGTCAAGCCGTAGACCTGATTGTCAAATACGATGTACGTCAGGTCGATATTGCGTTTCATCGCATGAATCGTATGCCCCATGCCGATGGCATACGCATCGCCGTCGCCGGAACAGACGACGACCTCCAGCTCCCGATTGGCCAGCTTCACCCCTTGCGCAAAGGGCAACGCCCGCCCGTGCGTCGTATGCGCCCCGTAGCAATAGAGATAGCCGCCGATACGGCTCGAACAGCCGATACCCGAAATCAACGCCAACCGCTCAAACGGAATCTCCCGCTTCGATGCGGCCTCCTGAATCGCCATCTGAATCCCGAAATCGCCGCACCCGGGGCACCAGTTCGGCTGAATCGCGTTTTTATACTCCATCGTCTTGGCCATCAAATCACCTCCCGCACACGTGCCGCCAGCGCCGACGATGCCATCGTCATCCCGTCATAGCGCAAATACGACAAATACGGCGCCGCCTCCGGTATATGCATCGTCACCAGACTCGCCAGCTGTGCCGTCGCATTGTACTCGACGATCATCGTCTTCTCGGCGCGGGCAATCTGCACCGCCAACGCCTCCGTCGGAAACGGCTCCAACAGCCGCAGATGTACATGGTTTACCTTGACACCGCGCGCGCGCAAGACGGCCAACGCCTCTTCGATGACCCCGCGGGTCGAATTGATGCCCACCAGCAATATTTCCGCCTCATCGTACGGCGCATCGACATACAGCGGATCAAACCGCTCCGTCACCGTCGCCAGCTTGCGCAGGCGCTTGTCCACCTGCGCCGTCCGTACCGCCGGCGCCTCCGCCGGCTTACCGATGGCATCATGCTCCAGCCCCGTCGACAAGAACATCCCGTCCGCCACGCCGGGCCGCGTCCGCGGAGAAATCCCCGACTCCGTCACCGCAAAGCGCTCGAAGTAATCCGGCCGCACGAGCGGCGGCAAGCCCTCCGTCACGAGCGCACCGCGGTCAACGGTGACCCGCGACAAATCAAGCGCGGGAATGCTCTGCTTGTTCAGCCCCATCTGCAAGTCACTCAACACGATGACGGGGCATTGGTAGACCTCCGCCAAGTTGAACGCCTCCGCCGTCACGTAGAAACACTCCTCGATCGACGTCGGGGCGACCACGATTTTACCGCGATCGCCGTGCGCACTGTAGATGGCCGCCATGATATCGCTGTGCTCGATTTTCGTCGGCATCCCCGTGGACGGGCCCGCCCGCATCACATCGACGATGACCATCGGGATTTCCGCCATCGTCGCCATCGAGATTGACTCCGCCATCAGCGACAGCCCCGGCCCCGACGTCGCCGTAAACGCGCGAATCCCCGCATAATTGGCACCCATCGCCATCATACAGGCGGCCAGCTCGTCCTCCGTCTGGACCACCGTCCCTTTCAGGCGATGCACGCAGCGTATCATATACTCCATAATCTCCGACGCCGGCGTAATCGGATAACTCGCCATGAAGCGCGACCCCGCCGCCAGCGCACCGAGCGCCGTCGCCTCATTGCCCATCATAAAGAGCAAATCCGCCGTCGGCGGCGGCGGCAATTCGCCGAGCGCATCCTCTTCGCCCTGCTGCTCGTCCGCCAAGCGCGCCCCTTCCGTAAACGCGCGCACATTGGCCGCGACGATATCCTGCGTCTTACCGGCAAACCGCTCCGCAATCGCCGCGACAAATGCGTCGCGCGCAAACCCCAAGAGCGCGACCGACATCCCGAGCGCGACGATATTTCGCATCTGGAGCATGCCGCATTCCTTGGCCGTGTCGCTCATCGGCAGCGACAACAAGCGCACCCCCTCCGGCAACTCCGCCGTCGGCTTGAACTTGGCATCGGCCAGTATGACCCCGCCGCGGCGCACCTCACCGGCATGCAAATCCACCGTCTCCTGATCGAGTGCGACCAATACATCCACCGCCTCGCCGATCGTGCCGATTTTCTCGCTGGCAATCCGCAACGCAAACGTCGTATGACCGCCCTTAATCCGCGACGAAAACAACCGCTGACTGAACAGCGAATACCCTTGCGACGCCAACACCCGCGCCAAAATCTCGCCGCCCGACTCGATGCCTTCGCCTTGCTGGCCGCCCATCTTCCAAATCAAATCCCGTCTGGTCTGCAATCCGAACCCTCCTCACCCTTTTCGATTGTACCTCTGCTACCATTATACCATTCTCCCCGCCGCTCCCCCGCCGTGCGCACACAAAAACACACGGGAAAATTCCCGTGTGTTTTTTTATTTCACCGGTGCAATGATTGTCGCCGGCACTTCGATACGCACGATACCGGCCGCATACGGTCCGACCTCGTACGGATTGAACACCAGCTCGACATGTCCATCCGCCGTCAACGTATAATTCAACTCCGCCTCCGGCGCAAACAACTCATGGATAAACTCTCCCCAAAACTCAACATCGCCGATGCCGCGCCGCTCCACCTCGGTCAGCGTCAGCCGCTCCAGCTTCGGATACAGCGTCGCCGCCGGCTCACCCGCCAGATCGCTCACACTGACCCGCGCGCCCGTGCGCTTGTCATAGACGGTATACATCTCGCTGTAACTGCCGTGTGCCCCGCCCAAGTAGCACTCCATCCGCGTACCCATCACCAGATATTGCGCCGTCTCCGCCGCGGGGGCTGTCTCACTGCGATAACTGTACACCGGTACATCCGGATACTCGCGCACCGTCTCGCGATACTCCGCATCGACCTCCGCCGCATCCGCCTGCGCCTGTGCGACCCGCACCGCAATATCCGCATTCACGCGCGCCGCCGCCACCGCATCGGGCCACGACACCGTCCACCCCGTCACCGCGATCTCCGCCTGCGCCGCCCACGCCGCCTGCGGCAACAACGCCGCACACACCGCCGCCAGACACCACTCACGTAACTTCATACAGATTCCCCCTTTACCTGCTTCCTATACTCTTTATCATACCATACTCCCCGCCGCCATCACGCCCCTTACCGACTCTTTCCCGCCCGCATCTTTTCCGACCGCAAAAAAGGGAGGACCGGCGTCCTCCCTTTTCCTTCACTCCATCGCATCGACACTTACAATCTTGCCATGATGGCACGCATTTGTGCCTGCATTTCATCAATCTTGCGCGCCTGTTCTTGCATTTCACGTGCCTGTGCCTCCAGCGCCTGTGCCTGTTGCTTGATGGTCTCGCCCTGCTGCTTAATCGTATCCGATTGCGAGGCGTTTTCTTTCTGTAACGCACTCATTTCCTGCTGCATCACATATACCGAGCTGATCGGTCCCTGTGCATACTGCGGCATCAATGCATGACGTGCCGCTTTGGCCTTGCGATCCGCTGCACTGCCGAAGCGCCAGCTGATACCCGCATTCGCCATCAGGTGGCTGCTGCCGGCATATGATACACCGACATTCACCATCGTATCTTCATTGGTGTAATGCGCCAATCCCATCGCCACCGCTTGCTTACCGCGATACGTACCGACCCCGGCCATAATCTGACTGCGATTAAACGGATCGAAATCCAACGGTTTCAGCGCCGACAACGCCGCATTCATCGCATCACCCTCACGGCTTTCCGACTGTACCTGCGCCACCGCTTTGCCGACCTCGCCGACCGCCTTCGTGACACCCGTCATCGTCTTGTTGAGTTCCGCGATACTCTTGTCCGCCTTAGCGATCTTTTCATCCCGCTCTTTGAGCTGACCCATATTCACCGCATCGGTATCCGCTTCGCCCTTACCGACATTGCTAATCTTATTGCCGTTACCGTTCAGACCCTTATCCGTGATATACGTCTTGTCACCGACCTTCACTTCCTTCGTGACAATGGTATTCGTCGTGACGGTCGTCGTGGTGACCGTCTTCGTCGTTACGTCCTTATCCGCCAAATCACCGACACTACCGATGCCGCCCGGTGTGCCCGTACCGCCGGGGTTGACCCCCGAAGTACCGCCGTTGCCGGTCGCCGTCGAAGTGACGTAGATATACTTCTTGCCGTTCGCGCCGGTCTTTTCTTCCGCCTTCAGACCGTTGCCGAAACTGAAATTCAATTCATTCAACGCATACCCGTCGGCCGCCAAGCTCGTACCCGGTACGAAATCGGCCGAACGTGTCGACGTCGTCTTGTTGAACACATGGAACTTCGGTGCATCGGCATGCGCCCAGTCCATCGACAAGTTCATCTTGCCGCTCTCGATTTGTGCCTTGATACCGTTCTTCCCGACAAAGGTAAATGTCGGTGCCTCACTCGACTGACCGAGCGCGATATTTTGGCTGCCGCCATCCGTCGTACCCGTCATCGCTTTCAGAGTGATTCCCTTTTGGATATTCGTGATTTGTTCGGCTACATTCACATTCGTCGTGCTACCGCCGGTCCCTGCTCCCGCAGCTACAAGACCGAGTTTTTGCTTCCACGCGAGTACATCCGCATTGTCGAGATTATTCGCATTCTTGTCGGCCTTGCCGTTGACATCCGTCCGCAACGTCGTAATCGTACTGTTGTTCGTCAGGTCGATATTGCTACCTTGGATTTGGGTCGTGCCGTTTGTGATGTTCGTCACGCTGGCCTGCAAATTATCCAATGCCGATTGGTCGGCTTTGCCGTTCACCGTCTGTTGCAACGTTGTCACCGTCGATTGGTCGGCTTTGGCGTCGACTTTCGTCTTGAATGTTTCTGCCAGACCGACTTTCACGGTCGGGTTGTTGTCTGTACCTTCGACCTTCACGAGTGTTTCGTTATCTACACCGACAAAACTCAGGTCGTTCGCTTCTTTGCCTTTGCCGAAGGTAAATATCTTTGTCACGCCGGTTCCGACGATGTTGAAGCCTGTCGCCACATTTGTAATCGCAGGTACGACTGTGCCGCCCGGTGTGCCCGTGCCGCCCGGTGTCGTCGTGCCGTTGATTTGGTTGATGATGTCCGTGGTGATCGATTGTGCCAGTTTCGTCTTG